>WLWD01004623.1_pt1 | contig 20023 bp, 10 predicted proteins | sample 6712731 | NCBI WGS metagenome assembly WLWD01 (sample SAMN12718690, study PRJNA576275) | sponge metagenome | isolation source: marine sponge | host: Mycale hentscheli | place: New Zealand: South Island, Marlborough, Capsize Point | collected 2014-11-01
CCTCAAAAGCTATTTAATATTATTATTTTATATACAATAAAAATATAAAGACTAGCTATGTAGCATACAAAACATGAAAGAGAATCATGCGATTATAGTGGGCCCTTTCAGTCCCACACACACCTTACATTGTAATTTGCTAGCTAAATCACGTCATACATTAATTTCATTCACAAACATTTCTAATTTATCATAGAATGTCTTTGAAATGTGCAAGTTGAGATAGATATCGCAGATAAGTGTTATTGATTTTGACAATTCCAGTTATATAGTTCAGCCACTCCCCCACCTCCTCCCTTTTTTAAGATTCAGTATCTCATTTTTCCTAAGTAAATAGTATTATTTGTGGTGGAACTTACTGTCATTATTTTGGATGACTATATTTACTCTTGAACTCTTTAAAGTGTAAAGGCGTCGTTGCATGCTGACAATAGATATCGTGATGGTTTCATCATTTTCTGCAATTTCATCATCAATGATTTCAAAGGGAACATTCACCCTCAGAGTCTTTGATGGAATGAAGACATGTTCCGGTAGCCTGAGGTCTGGTACGTTTGTGAAAACTACAATAAAAAAGAAAAAAACTTGTCTGAATTATTAGCTATCGAAGTATGGGTAAATTTACTAATACGGACTTAAAATAGGAAAAATACTTCTAAGCAGTGTAAACTCATCAATATTTGCATGTTATAGCAATACTAATAGTGTTCTTGGAAGTAGCTGTTAACATACATATTGATTGTGAGAGGTGAAGAGTTATGTTTGGCTCTATTGCCCGATCCAACTGTATGAACAGAGCATCTGAGACAGTCCCATCACTCTCGTTAAAGACTAACTTATCAGCCATGAGACTTATTCCGGTGTTGTCATTTCCTAGAAAATAAAAAAACAATCAAAATGAAGACGGCACTATCAACTAAAGAGAACCCATCTAATGGTGAGAGCAACAGCAGCACCAACCACACACTAACCACAGACCTGAATGACCTGAGCTAACTAATTAAGGGTTCCCCATGAGGCACTACAAGTGTTATAATGCCTCAAGTCCACCCACTCACTTACGTCATCCAACTGTGTATGGGTAAACATACTACGGTGCACCCAACCACCCAATGTTCTGTTTGTGTGGCGACATCTGCTGCAACTTATCAAGTCACGAACTTGTGAGGATTCGGGAAGCCATGTATATGTGGGTGAGAGGTTGTAATTGTTTAACTGGGTCTATGAACCAAGTGGCTACTGCTTATTTATTTAAGCCATTTGGCTCATTTATGTGAAAAATTTTAATTAATGTTGGGCTTAATATTTAATTTTTAAGATCAAGAGTAACGTTTAATTATTTAATTAATATTAATTAATACTGGCAATTCTTTAATTATTCTGAGTATAATCCTTTCAGTGTGAGTATACGAGTGCATATTTTTGACTTCAACATTAATATATACATAGGAAATTTACAAGTGTTCTAATTTTAGATAATTGAAAAGAACTGGTACTTACTAGATGGTCTTATTCTAACAAATGTGGTGTTTCTGTTGGAGGACACTATGCTGCGTTCGTTTGGAGGATTCACTTCAACAATTCTCAGTTCTAATACGAATAATTCTTGCATTTCTGTGAGGAGGTCATTAAAAATTGCTATTTTTGCCTGTTTGGTCTGCCTCCGGCCTCTTGGTAGGTAGAGTTGGATTGTAGAACTATTATAGTCCAACTCTATAATATATTAAATAAAAAAAGAAACATTCAAGTGCTATAATTAGTATCAATTTGTAAGTACAACTACAGCCCAATAATAAACAAAATTTCTGAAATTTTTCTCTCTGAATGTTACACATCAAGAGGAGAAGATTGTTAGCTAAATACTTTGATTGCTAAAAAATATAATTTAGGCAAGTATACTTCAAGTAATGATAATACTAAATTACTACAAGTATGAATATAAGACCATGCTTGGTTAGAAATCACTAAAGTTTTGGGAAGAGAGTCTGGGGCAGCCAAAATGATCCGTCATTCTATTGTAAAATAACAGCTGGCCTGTTGTAGACATATGTTTTAAATCATGACAAGCTCCACAGACTTTCTAATTTAATCATTACCAAGCTGCTTCATTAATACTTCTTTGCTACTTAGACAAACATTAATTAGCCATAGAACAAACATCAGGCATGTACATGATTTGTCTATTGTCACAATCACTAGAAAAAGAATTCAAATGTGACATTTAGGAATAGCAGTCTAATTAGGTATTTAGAATCTCCCAAGAAGTATTAACTGATGGATAATTTGAAAGCCAATACACATAATGATTTCAAATTTTACTATTGCATTGCTGCACCTTTACAAAGATCAAGAATTACACTTTTTATATTAAGCATAAATTGATGGATATGTGGGCAGTAGTTATTTCATTCTCTTGTTGCATTTACTGGCTTCTCATTACTAAAGTTTATTTACACATGGCCTCAACTATGAGGCAGTCATAGTAGACAATAACTTCCTCTTTTGATTCAATTTGTCAGGGCTGTGATATATTCAGCACACACAACTATTAGTGATATTATTATTATTATTAAAACGGACATAAGGGAACTGTGAATATGACCCTTTTAGTTAGTGATTGTATCACACATTATTACCAAACAATGCTGTGTTGTGGTGATGTAATAGTTGCATAAGTGAAACTAACTTAGCTTTTGTATGCGATGTACTTGTGCAAGACCCCTCCCCTAATTATTCATTTTCCTGAAAAGGTTTTGTAAATTACATAATCTCTATTTCATAGCATAAATAAGTGCTCAGAATATGTTCTATATTTTTGTGATGGACTTTTGTGTTAAAAAAGCTTCTTTACAGATCAGTATTGTATCATCATACAAATTTTAAAGCATTAAAAAGTGTAAGTGTGGTAAGTTATGTTTGCTAAAAGCTTAAATTCTAGCAAATTATTATCAGTGTGTGGGACAATCTATTAAAAAAAAAGGACAAAAACTCAAAGCAATCATAATTGGACTACCTTCTTCTGCTGGGTCAATGTTTTGTAAGTCACGTGGCAACTTGCCTCCACTGGCAATATATTGCTGGATAGTTTTCGGAACTATTTCAACTGTTACATCTGCGTCAAGGCTATCATCCATTGTTACGCTGAGCTTCAAAAAAGCCTCATCTTCGCTCACCGAAGTATCAGCTTCTTGAAACTGTACATTCAATGCTACAAACAGTACAACAAATTCAGAATTAAAAAATTCAACATGTTAAAACAGAATTTAGCATGTGTGGGAAGGTGAATAAAGTTGGGATGAATTTTTACCAATCTAAGAAAGCAATAGTGAATGGAAATCAAGGCTTTATTTTACGATATAAGCGTCAATTTAATTTACCTGTGGAGGTGGCCAGAATGAGAAACAGAATTCCCCAGCTATATCTTGCCATCTTGGCAGAAAAACAGCACCTGTAGACATTATTGATGAAATAAACTACTTATCTACCTTAAAACCATGGCATTACAGTAATATTATTATCAAGCTTCTAAGTGGATCCAACATGTGACCTAGTTTATTCCTCCCAGAGTAGCTTATTCTTATTCCATGTACTTATTAGTACTATCACACTGTCTGGTCAAGCATTTCAAATTAGATAAAATGGTTCAATTATGTGATTGGGGCACACCACCAACAGACATCTTGGCTTGACCCAAACAGCTGTAGGGCATCGAGAGGTTACCAACCGCACATTGATGACTTGGGTTAGCTAATTAGATAAAGAAGCCAGAAAGCCCATCCCTGGTGGTTAGTGTAATTACCTTTAAAACCGCATCCCCTTTAGGAAGCCTTTTTTTTTTCTATTTAAAGTATTTGAGTATAATATACAATAGCGCAATGATTTCAAATAGCGCAATGATTTCATATCCGTTCCAGTGATGTGCTTTAATGTATTGTGGTATGTTGCTATACTATTACAAAATATTCTTAAGAACACTAAAATGTTTAGCAATAAGAAAATGGAGATGTCAACAGAGATCATGCAATAGTCTAGTCGTGTGTTTAGCTTCATCATTGGGCTGAAACTAAAAAGAGTAGCTATTGATATTGTTTGTTTCAACTAACCCCAACTTTCATATTACGTCATTTATTGGAAATCTGAACTACCCCTTGTTAAAATCTCAGTGTAGTTTACTGCTTATTTTCTCAATGACTTTCCCATGCAGTTGGAATATAATATTTCCAACAGTTGTGGTACAATTAATATATATTTAAAAAATCAAAAAAAAAAATCATGACTTTATAAAATACCAGCATTATTCGTAGTATACAGGGGCAGAGACAGGTAGGGGCCCAAATATATTTAGGACAAAATTTATGAAGTTTAATGCAATATGTAAATGATTTGGACATTTATTTATCAATGAAGAGCATAAATTAGCATGCACTTGACCTATAAAACTGCCCATATCGGTACCCTTGTTCATCATAATTTTTCAATAAACTTGGTTGGAGAGGGAGGGGGGGGGGGGGCTGGACCCCTCAGCCTACTAGTAAAACATTAGCTACTTTAATGAGCAGCAATAGTAGTAACATTGGGTTTTGCTATCTGTACATAGCTATCAGCTATGTGTCAATACATTATTTCAGTAAAATAAACTCACCTTATTAATGCAGAAAAGTTTTTGATTGTGGCAGTTCGAAACACTCACATTCCACAATTGCACAGCGCTTTATGTACCATTTCTCGAGTACGATTCTCGCGGACGGATCATGCGCATTGACCGAAATGCGCATTGGCTCAGCTCTCCCCATACAATCGTGCATAGTCAGACCCTTTACCAATCGCTACGCAGGGAAATGGTCTGGTCACAACTTATATCATCGGGCGAATTTGTGCAGCTTCGCCGTCAAATTGGGATATAGAGCAGTAGAGAATCAATAGAGAGGCGGTAACGAGGTAAAGGCTTGCCAATCAAAAATGGCCTGCACAGAGTGAGCATATAGAAAACTATAAAAAATTCAACTACAACTCATCGATATGGCATACGCGCAAGGGTAAGAAAATGATATACAAAAAATAGGCTTCTAAACTACTTCTGTGGTAGCCGTGCAGTATTGCGGTGAAGTCCAAAATGGTGACGGGGCTATTTCTTGAGGTGTGACGACCTTCCAGTCTTTATTCTTGGTAGGTGTCTTCTCGTAGTAGTACTTGCTGGCCTGCAGAAAACAAAAAAACTCGGGAAAAGCAGAAGTAAGTTTATGATGTTTGTCATGTATTGTTTTAGTCAACTTGTATGCGCGCAAAAATTTTGGTTGGACTGTCATGCAAAATTCGGTCCCCCCCCCAAAAGTGGTTCGGTATCTGTGTGTACACCGACGGTCCGGCGGACCGTACGTGTATAGGCGTGAGTGGTCCTAGTGGGACCGTGTGTGTTAGCACAGACGGTCCCCCTCCATCATAGATAGTCCCCCCTATCTTGACTGCATTCAAGTTACAATTTAGTAAGAGCGACGACTTGACTAGGATTATTGGGAGTTGGTTTTGCCCTAGAAATGAATAATAGCTATTAAAAAATGAATACGGAGCAAAACAAATTAAATGAATGAACAGTGAACAAATTAATAAACAGGAGCAAAAAATTAATAAAACAAAACATATTAATAAATAAATAATAACTAAAATAACTATATAAATAATAAATTGGCCTTAATTCAGCCAGATTAGCTTCTCAGGCAGAGTATTCAGTAGCCTAACCTTAGCTTTGACTAGGATATATGTGAAAGAAATGAATGACTGGAGACAGTATTATATTTAAGCAAGGGAAAATTTAAATGTAGCCTCATGTCACACAATCTAAAGATGCCCGCTCTCAGAACTTTATATATATATATATATATTAAAGATTACACAAGATGAATTATTTACAATATCACAAGCCTGATTAAAATACTTTTAAAGAAATGCTAGATGCATAAAGTTGGATCATCTCCAAACACAAGTGAGGTTAAATATGCTATTGCGAAGACACCACAATCATAACCACCACTCTACAGAGAAATATAATAGATTATATTATACCAATGGAGCAAACTATAATACTATTTACACATTTACCTGCATTTGTACATTGCAACAAATGGAATGCCATATGGGGGAAGCTGCTTTTTTGTGGTGGTTACTGATGTATTCATAAGGCCTGATGTTACTGGGTATGGTACCTATTGCCACTCTGTGACTACACTAGTTTTGTTGAAGAACTGCAGCAAGATAATTGACACTAACAAAGCCATTTGCACCACTGAGCACTAACACAACACTACCTCGCACTTTCAGTGGCTGTCTAGCTCTCTACACCTATTGCGCATGCGTAATACTATTATTAAACCACAAGATTGTTAATAAAATTCTAAATGCAACTTTTTGAAAAATTGAAGCAGGCGGTGACAAGATTGCGAGGTTGACATCAGAGTGGGGATTCCTCTGCCACCACTGACAAAGGAAAAGCAGGCCTACTATGAACAATTTGCCTCTACCTTCTCTCCACCTGAGCCTTCCTTAACAATTACCCCACCCACACCAGATGTAGCAACTCTGAGTAAAGTGACCTGTTCGCCTAGCGAGGTGTTTCGAAAGTCGGCTACAACCCGCTCAAATACTGCTACTGGGTCAGATGGGATATCGAGCACCATACTCAGGATGACCTGCCACTCGATTGTTGAGCCTCTAGCTGGCCTGTTTAATTTGTCACTCGAATCTGCTACTGTTCAATCTGACTGGAAAACTTCCAAAGTCACGCCCAATCACAAATCTGGTGACACTTCATCAGCATCTAACTACAGGCCCATTTCTCTCTTGTCGCTGGTGTCGAAGGTGCTGGAAAGATTCGTCCATGAAGCTATCTTGGTCTATCAAGCATTCGATAGCCTACCCCATTATCTGATACTCAATGCTCTGGTTAGAATCAGAGTGTGTGGCAAACTTATGCTATGGGTTAAGAGCTACTTATCAGGCACGCACTCAAAGAGTAGTCTTATATGGCTGCTCCAGTCCACAAGCCGCAGTCACATCGGGAGTCCCACAAGGTTCAATCTTAGGACCGCTGCTCTTCATCATCTCCATTGACACCTTAGCTTCAATCACCCTGTCGCCAAGATCTTTCATGATCATTTTTCTGATGACATCACCTACTCAAAGGAGGTCAATTCCAAGGAGGAATATTAAAAACACAAGATGACATGAATGCCATCTCCAGGGAACTCAGCAGTATGAACCTAAGGCTCAACTCAAACAAGACCACCGCAATGGTGGTTTCTAGAAAAAGAAACCATCCTAAACTCAACATCAGGTTGGGTGACGAGCAAATAGCTGAGGTTTACTCTGGGTAACATCTGGGTTTCCTGATCTCGAACAACTTACCCTGGACTGACCATATAATCTCGACCTGCTCGAAAGCAAGAAAACTCATCGGCCTTTTTTTCCCCAGATATCTCAAGGGAACTGGTCAAACTTGCATTGCTCCGACTGTACAAATTAATAGTTCTCCCAATACTCAACTATGGAGCTGCTGTCTGGGACTCCCACCAGGCAAAGTATGCTGTACTCCTGGAAAGGGTTTAGCATTTTGCCGTTCGTGTTGCTACTGGCAAGCGGGTGAGGGACACCACAACCCTCCTACCTAGTTAGGATGGCATACTTCAAGCTATGTATCTGCCGTCGCATTCTATCTCAGGAGTCCGTAATTCCTGCTGATGTCTTTGAAGTTTTAAGTCAGACCACTACCAGGAAAACGAATTCTTGCTCCCTTCATCGTCCATTCATCAGGACTGAACACTACAAGGCAAGCTTCTTCCCAAGTGTCATCCCACTGTGGAATAACCTGCCTGACTCCGTCGTTATGGCACCATCAGCAACTGCCTTCAAGGGAGCTCTGAGGAGCCATCTGAACTCTTAACCCCAAGTCACTGCAATTAAAGAACCCTTAAACCCAGTTTAATTTGTGTTGTGCATTATGTGTTTTGTGGTAATTTGTATGCCACTGGTCAGCCTTCATATTAGCTGTGCTAGTTGGCTCTGCCTTTGCAATCGCAGAGTTTATACAGAAAAACAAAACAAAAAAAAACCTTCAATGTTTGATCGCCTACCACGAATTGAACTATCCAGTTTCAATGGAGATAGCGGAAGTTGGAGTCCATACCGGGAGAAGTTCAACAATACTTTGGAGAAGAATCCCAATCTAACTGACGTAGATCGACTTTCCTTTTTGCTAATGACTGTTAAGTGCAAAGAAGGTAAAGAGATCATCGACTCACACACTAGAAGTGGTCCTCAAATTGATGCCGCTGTTCAAACTCTGAAGGAACACTATGATCAACCACGAGTAATTACTAGTCACTCCACTCATCAGAGTTTTGTTGAACACAATTGGAAACTTACCAATGAAGGTAGTGGTCAACTAATCACCCTCAGTGCACTGTAGCTACTATGAAAGAATGTGGGGTAATCAAATCTCACTTGAATCTCTGTATACTATGATTGCTGAACTCTACATGCCTGACAAATTTTTTTGTTATTGGACGGGAAAAAAACTGCTGATGCCAAGACCCTTCCAACCACAGACAAATTAATCTAACTTCTGCAGCAGTATCAACTAGATTGTAAAGACTAACTATCGAATCATCTCTGAAATCTACTCAATCTGACAACAAGTTACTCGAACCAATTAGTTTCTTAGGGATTTGTCAGGCTATGATTGAGTCTAGAGGACTATTACAGAAGGCCCGAGCTCTACCCGATAGTGGTTCTCATGTCATTCATGACTTTCCGTTTAGCCGAAAAAGTAGAAAATATCCATGAGCCCACCCATCTCACTGGAATTGGTCAGACTGAAGTCTCTGGATGCCATTTCAAAGCTGAGATTTCTCTGCTTCCTGATAAACATGAAGCTATTCCCTTAAAAGCAGTGATAATCGATAAAATAACCAATGACCAACTTGGATTCTACCTCGAAATGGTGTAGGAAATGAATATTTTTGCAGGGTCAGCACTTACCTTGCCCTAACTTCGACCATCCTGGCAGAATAGATATGCTACTTGGCATGGACAGACTCGATCCTATCATGCTAACTGGTAGACACTCTTTGCAGGACGGCTGTCTTCATGCTTGGGAGACCGTATTTGGCTAGTCTGTTCGGGGGAAATGTATGCCTGAACTCCCCACTCTAGTTAAATCTCATGCTGGTACCACTGGCTAGAGGAGCAAGAAGTACACCTCCACAATCTTGCCCTGCTCCTGTTTAATCCACTGAACCAGACATTTCCTCTTCCCTCCACAAGTAATGTCAGTGCCCTTACATGGTACAAAAAAAAACATGTTGTGGGCCAACCCACATAAAGGAATAGACATCATTAGTTAGCTTGGCATTATAGTTTCATGAATGTGTGGATTGTACCTGACTTGTTTGTGCACAGTCATTGTATTGTTTTTTTTTTGTGGTCAGAGCAGCTGCACCCAATATATGGTGTCCATTTATGAACTTCTTTATTTTTATGTTGCCTGTAATGACAGGAAGTTTGCAGCTTCTGTGAAGTATTTAATGAATAGTGTGCATGCATTTTGTAGTCTAGTATCATGTCACTCATTATCGGTGTGTGTGCATTCTATGCTTTAAACCTAGCCTTAGGGTGGGTAAAGGTGCACCTTAAGCAGTCTAAGAGGATATGGATTCTGGTGGCAGCAACTACTTGCTGTTTCCAGTGTGAGTGTTTGACTGAGTCTATGAGAACAACCCTAGCCAGTAGGCCCACACATGTCAGCAAGTGGGTGTGTGGGGAGACCATTCTTCTTTCTACATATACCGTCAACAAACCCTGGTCTTCTCTATTGTTCCCGACCGGTGTGTGCGGGTCAGTGTGCACGTGATTCTGTTTGGTTAGTAAGTTGCTGTCGTCTCGACTAGCCGTGGTTGCCGTCGTCTCTCTAGCCGTAGTTGCTGTCGTACCGTCGTCTCTAGCCGTGGTTGCCGTCGTCTATAGCCTAGTTGCTGTCGTCTCTAGCCGTAGTTGCTGTCGTCTCTAGCCGTGGTTTCCGTCGTCTCTCCAAGTGTTGCTACTTGCTGAGTTTCATCCGTTTTGGTAAGAAACTGGGATATGAGATTCATGCTAGCAGCATAAGTACAAGTTTTAACCACAAGGCTCAAAGGTAGCTGGCACAGAGAGGACAGGCTTTTGGTGGGATTTTTTTTAAAATTATTCATGACATTTTATTTTCCACCATAACTTTGTTGTTGTTCGTCCAATATCCTTGACTTTGATGCCAAAAGACAGCTTATTTTAAAGGGCTTTTCGGTCTACTAAGGAACCCGAGTAGGAGTAGCAGTCTAAAACAAAGAGTAGGAGTAGGGTCTCGTAACAGGGGGTGGAAGTAAAATTAGGAGCAAGAATTTAATTTCCTGTGTCAATATAACTTTACTAGCCTGATTTCTCCTCCTCAGAAGAAGAGCTGAACTAAAGAAAAGCATGACAATTTTATATCCTGGTGCTGTTGAATCTTGCCTTAGCTAGTAAATCATGTGGAAGCAGCAGTTAATAAGACGGAGGAATTAGACTGTGGTTTAGTTTGATAAATAGCCAGAAACCTGTCAGGAAACTCCTGGATCCGCCACTTTAATGTACAACATAAGTGTTCTTTGAGCGATGATTTGGTTGTATAGAGGTGATATTCTGCCACAGGCAACCAGTAACTATAGCATAGCATTGAGGGTGTGAGAGCCACCTTGGTAAATTGGGATTACTATTGTTTTCTTCCATGTCTAGCAACTTGATGTCAAATAGCCCGGAGCTTAAACGCATTTGGAGAGAGTGGAACTAAGCATGTCAGATGCAATGGGAACTGGTATAGAAGAAGATATAATAGTAAGGGGAAATTTTTTTAGCTCTCAAGAGTACAGTGATAATTATATTTTTGTTCTTACCCTTTAGTTACTGTCACATCTCCTCTTTCTTTAGTGTATGTTTTAATGATGTGATTCATTTTATTAACTGCTTTCCTCGTATTTCAGAAGGGAAGAGAAAGGCTTGGTAAAATATCATTTAGAAGTATTAATGGATCGAATTGCTTTTTTCATAAATCTACACATGCAAGCCATGCCAAGCCGCCAAATGCTACCACGTGCAGCAAGTCAAGTTCTGACCCACTAGGCATTATTAAGTTTGCCTGTGTAAAGAATCCTGAATTTTCGCCGTACGTAGTACATGATGTCATTCCAGGCGGAGGAGAGAGCGGCAACGAATTGTGTCGAGATGTGATGGAATGGCTAAAGAGAAAGAACTTGAAATATGCTAATTCTGGATTGAAAGCTAAGGTGTTTGTGGGGATCTCACTGCGAAAAATGGGTGGAGAGAGCTCTTGGATCGGAAAAGATAAAAGGCTTGATGTTGATATTGTTTCTGAAAGTGAAAATTATCCACTTGTGCAAATTGAGGTGGAATCCAGTCGAAATGAAGAAAGCACGATTATGAAGTTGATGTATGGATTAATTGATCAATTACGGTACTATAAGAACAAAGGTGTCCTTATTTCAGAAGTTAGTGGATTTTTAATTCCTGTCAAACCTGGATATTTCAAAAAGGTTGTTTGTTCTTGGAACGATGCTAAGTTAATCTATATTAGAAAGTGTATTTCATTAAGAAAAGATGAATTGTATCCCGAAATTAGGGATGCTTTTCACAATCAAGATGTTGTCATCGATGATGTGTTTTCAACAGAACTTGTCTTTCCACTAAGTCGTGAATTTGTGAAACATACGTTTGGTAAAGATGCAGAACAGTTGAGATCGGGGAATTCGATAGTTATACTGTGCTCTAATGAAGGGTATGTTTACAAGCATGTCTTTTCCCAAAATGAATCGGATAGGTTGATTCAACTACGTCTTTCAGACTGTTCCTTCCAATATTCTTCCAAACCATGTGATATGAAGACATATGATGGTAAGACATATTTCCAATATAAAGATTTGAACGTTCCAGCAACTAAAGAAGAAGCACGTGCCGCTCTACGTACATTTGTACATGATTTAGTTGAAGCAATAACAGAATTGCATGAAGTAGGTTATGCCCACCTCGACATTAGATTGGAAAATGTATGTTTTAATGAGTGTGGACATGCAATATACTTATAGACCTTGACAGATCAGATGAGATAACGTCGTCTTCGTTTGATAACTATGGAAGTTCACAAATGTATCAAAGTGAAAATGACTTGTGGGTGGCAGAGAATGCTGATTGGAAACAATTATCTATTTTGATCCATTACATACTGAATGAAGAGATAGTGAACTACCATGGAATTCAAATATTCAGGGATACATATTCGGATTTGTTTCTCTATACCCTGTTCAGTGAAGGTAAAGCATACGTGTGCATTTTGCTCCTTGTCATAATCATTTGTTGTGATCTTTTGCAGGGAAATTCGACAAAACTTTATATGACCAGTGGATGAATAATTTCACTTAAGCTCTCAACTAGAACAGTTCACTCTAGTCAATATGTTTTATTCTTTTTTTTTTCTCTATTAAACATTGAACAGATATAAGGAAATATTTAGCTCTCAACTAGAACAGTTCACTAGTTAATATGTTTTATTCTCTTTTTTTCCCTCTCTATTAAACATTGAACAGATATAAGGAAATATTTTATGCTACATGTATTAGAACAAATTGGCTCCTTCATGTAACCAATTTGTCCTAATAATTGGTATGATTAGTTCTGACGGTTAACGACTACTTGAAAATATTTTTGTATATTTACATGTATTTGATAGGTTTCATCAGGTATTGACACCAAACTTTTCAACCACTTTATATTGTCATTATAAAGACTTTTTAAAATAAAAAAGAAAGTTATTTGCAAGTGTGCACACATGTTGAGTTACCCAGAGGATAAACTTGTACATAACGACACGCAACTATAAAGCCAAACTCAACAGGCCACTTCTCATCCACAGAGTGGGTGGAGCTTCCAAAGTTTGAAAAGGCTTTCAACTTGAACAAATGCAGTTGTTGAACTCTGTAGTAATCACTGACATAGCGTATTTTTTCTTCATGGAGCCAATTTGGCTCACTGAAGTAAAAATGTGCCATGTCAATGACTTTACAGAGTTGAACAACTGCATTTGTTGAAGTTGAAAGCTTTTCTGAACTTTGAAAGCTCCACCCACTCTGTCGTTGTGAAGTGGCCTGTTGAGTTTGGCTTCATAGTTGGGTCTCGTTATGTACAAGTTTATCCTCTGGCTAACCAAATCCGTGTCCACACTTGCAAAGACTTTTTCTTTCATAGAATATCTTCATACAAACAATATAAAGTGCTTTGAAAATGTTTGGTGTCTGTATGTGATGAAATTTATCAAATACAAATAAATAGCTAGTTCGCGTGTACCACTCCAGGTACATCCTGCATTATCTTCTAATTGTACCGCATGTGGTACTTGGTGTACCACCTATGTAAAGTAGTGTTTAATGCATAATCACTTATTAAGCATGTATCAGATGGGATACATCACGTACCACAAAATAATATGCCACAGAACAAAATTGCCTATTTTGAAAAAGCAATATTCCATCAACTGTAAAACTTGCACCACATGTAACACTAGTTTTTCAATACCTGATTGCATGTTTTGAAATGTACTGCATGTACCATATTTTGTTTATAAGTTAAATGAAAAAGTGTATATAGCAACAGTCTCATACAACAAGTGGTACAAGTGGTACAATATGTTACACGGCACAAGAATTAAGTTATACCGTGTAGTACTTAAAACACCTTCAACTTGTATATACTTGTATTTAATTTTGTAATTTTGATAGTATAATAGGTAGTACGATTGGTAAATTCTGTAGTGCTGGTGTTACCTGGGGGAGGCTAGAGCTAGGGCTAGGGCTAAAAACTTACATGTGTACCGATTGTACACTTTCAAGTTTATTATTGTTATTTATCATACTACAAGTGTTGTACGCTAGTTCTCGTGTACCACTCTAGGTACATTCGGCATTATCTTCTAACTCGTAGTTTGTACCGCATATGGTACTTGGTGTACCACCTATGTGAAGTAGTGTGTTTGATGCATAATCACTTAATATACATGTATCAGATGTGGTACATCACGTACCACTAGGTGGTATGCCACAGAACAAAATTGCCTATTTTGAAAAAGCAATATTCCATTAACTGTAAAACTTGCACCACATGTAACACTAGTTTTTCAATTCTTGATTGCATGTTTTGAAATGTACTGCATGTACCATATTTTGTTTATAAGTTAAATGATACAGTGTATATAGCAACAGTTTATCCGTGCTATTCTAGTCTCATACAACAAGTGGTACAAGTGTAGTGCTGGTGTTACCTAGGAGGCTGGAGCTAGGGCTAGAGCTAAAGACTTACATGTGTACCGATTGTATACTTTCAAGTTTATTATTGTTATTTATCATACTACAAGTGTTGTAAGCTAGTTCTCGTGTACCACTCTAGGTACATCCTGCATTATCTTCTAACTCATAGTTTGTACCGCATGTGGTACTTGATATACCACCTATGTGAAGTAGTGTGTTTAATGCATAATCACTTATTAAGCATGTATCAAATGTGTTACATCACGTACCTCAAGGTGGTATGCCACAGAACAAAATTTCCTATTTTGAAAAAGCAATATTCCATTAATTGTAAAACTTGCACCACATGTAACACTAGTTTTTCAATTCTTGATTGCATGTTTTGAAATGTACTGCATGTACCATATTTTGTTTATAAGTTAAATGAAAAAGTATATATAGTAACAGTTTATCCGTGCTATTCTAGTCTCATACAACAAGTGGTACAAGTGGTACAATATATTATACGGCACACAAATTAAGTTATACCATATAGTACTTAAAACAAAACAACTTCAACTTGTATATACTTGTATTTAATTTTGTAATTTTGATAGTATAATAGGTGGTACGATTGGTAAATTCTGTAGTGCTGGTGTTACCTAGGGGGCTAGAGCTAGGGGCTAGGGCTAAAGACTTACATGTGTACCTATAGTACACTTTCAAGTTTATTGTTATTTATCATACTACAAGTGTTTGTAAGCTAGTTCTCGTGTACCACTCCAGGTACATCCTGTATTATCTTCTAACTTATAGTTTGTACCTCATGTGGTACTTGATGTACCACCTATGTGAAGTAGTGTGTTTAATGCATACTCACTTATTAAGCATGTATCAGATGTGTTACATCACGTACCACAAGGTGGTATGCCACAGAACAAAATTGCCTATTTTGAAAAAGCAATATTCAATCAACTGTAAAACTTGCACCACATGTAACACTAGATTTTCAATACTGGATTGTATGTTTTGAAATGTACTGCATGTACCATATTTTGTTTATAAGTTAAATGAAACAGTGTATATAGCAACAGTTTATCCGTGCTATTCTAGTCTCATACAACAAGTGGTACAAGTGGTACAGTATGTTACACGGCACACAAATTAAGTTATACCGTGTAGTACTTAAAACAAAACAACTTCAACTTGTATATACTTGTATTTAATTTTGTAATTTTGATAGTATAATAGGTGGTACGATTGGTAAATTCTGTAGTGCCGGTGTTGCCTAGGTGGCTAGAGCTAGGGCTAGGGCTAAAGACTTACATGTGTACCGTTTGTACAATTTCAAGTTTGTTATTGTTATTTATAGTCAATATACTACAAGTGTTGCAAGCTAGTTCTCGTGTACCACTCTAGGTACATCCTGCATTATCTTCTAACTCATAGTTTGTACCGCATGTGGTACTTAGTGTACCACCTATGTGAAATAGTGTATTTGATGCATAATCACTTATAATGCTTGTATCAGATGGGATACATCACGTACCACAAGGTGGTCCTAGGGGGCTAGAGCTAGGGCTAGGGCTAAAGACTTACATGTGTACTGTTTGTACAATTTCAAGTTATTTATTGTTATTTGTAGTCCATATCATTGTTGCAAGCTAATTCTCGTGTACCACTCTAGGTACATTCGGCATTATCTTCTAATAGTTCTCATAGTTGTACCGCAAGTGGTACTTGGTGTACCACCTATGTGAAGTAGTGTGTTTAATGCATAATCACTTATTAAGCATGTATCAAATGTGTTACATCACGTACCACAAGGTGGTATGCCACAGAACAAAATTGCCTATTTTGAAAAAGCAATATTCCATTTACTGTAAAACTTGCACCACATGTAACACTAGTTTTTCAATTCTTGATTGCATGTTTTGAAATGTACTGCATGTACCATATTTTGTTTATAAGTTAAATGAAACAGTGTATATAGCAACAGTTTATCCGTGCTATTCTAGTCTCATACAACAAGTGGTACAAGTGGTACAGTATGTTATACGGCACACAAATTAAGTTATACCGTGTAGTACTTAAAACAAAACAACTTCAACTTGAATATACTTGTATTTAGTTTTGTAATTGTGATAGTGTAATAGGTGGTACGATTGGTAAATTCTGTAGGGCTGGTGTTACCTAGGGGGCTGGAGCTAGGGCTAGAGCTAAAGACTTACATGTGTACCGATTGTACACTTTCAAGTTTATTATTGTTATTTATCATACTACAAGTGTTGTAAGCTAGTTCTCGTGTACCACTCCAGGTACATCCCGCATTATCTTCTAACTCATAGTTTGTTCCGCATGTGGTACTTGATATACCACCTATGTGAAGTAGTGTGTTTAATGCATAATCACTTATTAAGCATGTATCAAATGTGTTACATCACGTACCACAAGGTGGCATGCCACAGAACAAAATTGCCTATTTTGAAAAAGCAATATTCCATTAATTGTAAAACTTGCACCACATGTAACACTAGTTTTTCAATTTTTGATTGCTTGTTTTGAAATGTACTGCATGTACCATATTTTGTTTACAAGATAAATGAAAAAGTATATATAGCAACACTTTATCCGTGCTATTCTAGTCTCATACAACAAGTGGTACAAGTGGTACAATATGTTACACGGCACAAGAAATAAGTTATAATGTAATTTTGATGGTACAATAGGTGGTACGATTGGTAAATTTAGTAGTGCTGGTGTTACCTAGGGGGCTAGAGCAAGGGCTAGGGCTAAAGACTTACATGTATACCGTTTGTACAATTTCAAGTATTTTATTGTTAGTTGTAGTCAATATCATACTACAAGTTTTGCAAGCTAGTTCTCGTGTACCACTCTAGGTACATCCTGCATTATCTTCTAACTCATAGTTTGTACCGCATGTGGTACTTGGTGTACCACCTATGTAAAATAGTGTGTTTAATGCATAATCACTTATAATGCTTGTATCAGATGGGATACATCATGTACCACAAGGTGGTCCTAGGGGGCTAGAGCTAGGGCTAGGGCTAAAGACTTACATGTGTACTGTTTGTACAATTTCAACTTGTTTATTGTTATTTGTAGTCAATATCGTACCACAAGTGTTGCAAGCTAGTTCTCGTGTACCACACTAGGTACATCCTGCATTATCTTCTAACTCATAGTTTGTACCGCATGTGGTACTTGGTGTACCACCTATGTGAAGTAGTGTGTTTAATGCATAATCACTTATAATGTATGTATCAGACGGGATACATCACGTACCACAAGGTGGTCCTAGAGCTAGGGCTAAAGACTTACATGTGTACCGTTTGTACAATTTCAAGTTTTATATTGTTATTTATAGTCAATATCATACTACAAGTGTTGCAAGCTAGTTCTCGTGTATCACTCTAGGTACATTCGGCATTATCTTCTAACTCGTAGTTTGTACCGCATATGGTACTTGGTGTACCACCTATGTGAAGTAGTGTGTTTGATGCATAATCACTTAATATACATGTATCAGATGTGGTACATCACGTACCACTAGGTGGTATGCCACAGAACAAAATTGCCTATTTTGAAAAAGCAATATTCCATTAACTGTAAAACTTGCACCACATGTAACACTAGTTTTTCAATTCTTGATTGCATGTTTTGAAATGTACTGCATGTACCATATTTTGTTTATAAGTTAAATGATACAGTGTATATAGCAACAGTTTATCCGTGCTATTCTAGTCTCATACAACAAGTGGTACAAGTGTAGTGCTGGTGTTACCTAGGAGGCTGGAGCTAGGGCTAGAGCTAAAGACTTACATGTGTACCGATTGTATACTTTCAAGTTTATTATTGTTATTTATCATACTACAAGTGTTGTAAGCTAGTTCTCGTGTACCACTCTAGGTACATCCCGCATTATCTTCTAACTCATAGTTTGTACCGCATGTGGTACTTGATATACCACCTATGTGAAGTAGTGTGTTTAATGCATAATCACTTATTAAGCATGTATCAAATGTGTTACATCACGTACCTCAAGGTGGTATGCCACAGAACAAAATTTCCTATTTTGAAAAAGCAATATTCCATTAATTGTAAAACTTGCACCACATGTAACACTAGTTTTTCAATTCTTGATTGCATGTTTTGAAATGTACTGCATGTACCATATTTTGTTTACAAGATAAATGAAAAAGTATATATATATAGCAACACTTTATCCGTGCTATTCTAGTCTCATACAACAAGTGGTACAAGTGGTACTGTTACACGGCACAAGAATTAAGTTATAATGTAATTTTGATGGTATAATAGGTGGTACGATTGGTAAATTTAGTAGTGCTGGTGTTACCTAGGGGGCTAGAGCTAGGGCTAGGGCTAAAGACTTACATGTGTACCATTTGTACAATTTCAAGTATTTTATTGTTAGTTTTAGTCAATATCATACTACAAGTGTTGCAAGCTTGTTCTCGTGTACCAATCTAGGTACATCCTGCATTATCTTCTAACTCATAGTTTGTACCGCATGTGGTATTTGGTGTACCACCTATGTGAAGTAGTGTGTTTAATGCATAATCACTTGTAATGCATGTATCAGACGGGATACATCACGTACCACAAGGTGGTCCTAGGGGGCTAGAGCTAGGGCTAGGGCTAAAGATTTACATGTGTACTGTTTGTACAATTTCAACTTTTTTATTGTTATTTGTAGTCAATATCATACACAAGTGTTGCAGGCTAGTTCTGGTGTACCACTCTAGGTACATCCGGCATTATCTTCTAACTCATAAGTTGTACCGCATGTGGTACTTGGTGTACCACCTATGTGAAGTAGTGTGTTTGATGTATAATCACTTATTATGCATGTATCAGATGTGTTACACCACGTACCACAAGGTGTTATGCCACAATACAAAATTGCCTATTATGAAAAAGAAATATTCCATTAACTGTAAAACTTGCACCACATGTAACACAGTTTTTGAATACTGGATTGCATGTTTTGAAATGTACTGCATGTACCATATTTTATTTATAAGTTAAATGAAACAGTGTATATAGCAACAGTTTATCCGTGCTATTCTAGTATCATACAGCATGTGGTACAAGTGGTACAGTATGTTATACGGCACACAAATTAAGTTATACCGTGTAGTACTTGAAACAAAATAACTTCAACTTGTATTTAATTTTGTAATTTTGATAGTACAACAGGTGGTACGATTGGTAAATTCTGTAGTGCTGGTGTTACCTAGGGGTCTAGAGCTAGGGCTAGGACTAAAGACTTACATGTGTACTGATTGTATACTACTCTCAAGTTTATTATTGTTATTTATCATACTACAAGTGTTCTAAGCTAGTTCTCGTGTACCACTCTAGTTACATCCTGCATTATCGTCTAACTCATAGTTTGTACAGCATGTGGTACTTGCAGAGGAAGAATTACCACAACACTACCTAGGGTGTTATGATATGCACCCTAAAGGTGTTAATTGTTATGCTACAGATAGTGTTACCAAAACACTTATTAGAGTGTGATAACATTTACACTTCTGGCAGTGTCATGGTTACCTGGCTGAAGCGTTAATTTCTCCCGGCACTGGGAACGCTCAATTCAGTGTAACTGTAACACTCCCGTTTTAACAGTG
>WLWD01005600.1_pt1 | contig 20023 bp, 14 predicted proteins | sample 6712731 | NCBI WGS metagenome assembly WLWD01 (sample SAMN12718690, study PRJNA576275) | sponge metagenome | isolation source: marine sponge | host: Mycale hentscheli | place: New Zealand: South Island, Marlborough, Capsize Point | collected 2014-11-01
AAATGAAGTAGCTTTGAACTACCACCAGGGAGAGTATGCAGCTACTGTACTCATTGTCGACTTCACCTTCTGCAGATGGCAAATCAACCGAGCTCGCTTCGTGCCATTAATTTATTACCAGGTCAGTTCTATGTGGAGACCGTGTAGCTACCGGTGGTGGGAATTTCTGTCGAAAAGTTCAGGTTTACTTGACGACACCAATTGCACGAACGATGTTTTCAGACGGTAGGTAAGATCGTAGTTGCTGGCTGAGACCTTCGTTCCTGTGTTATGCTTAGCCAGGGACAGATTCGTTATAGATAGCTAGCTATGATGAGTGAGGTATGAATTATAGCTACTTAAGTTGCTACTCTGTACGTGTCAGTAGTGTGGAGCAGCTATTACTTTAGTTATATACTGGTAACTCTTGGTAGCATTATATAATATACATGTATTATATTATATATATAATATCAAAAACTACTAGTGTGGGCTCTGTTAATGCAATAATTTGCTTGGGAAGGTATATATTGTTTGTTTATCACTTCTGCCATAGTAGGAAAATTCCTGTTTCTCATTTATCTCCCACATACAACTTCACCACAACCCCACTTATAAACACAACACTTAGCTATCACATTCACTTTTCCTCTTTTGGACTTGGAAGCAACATTGACTCATTGTTGTGGGGGGTATTCGGGACTGCCTAGCAAGTGGAAGGCTTTGTTCCGTGTGAAGTGTATGCGACCTCAGACAAACGGGCTCATATCCAACCTGAAAGAGGTAAGACCCACTAGCGGGTGTAGGTCGACAAAGATCTAAGTATAAAGCTTGCGATCAGCCTTAACTGTTTCCCACATCTTCCTACACTGCTAGGTAAGAAGGAGGTTGTAAATCTCCACTATCACTAACAGTATTAGAACCTTTGTATATATACCGTCTTACATTCGAGACAGTATCACGGATTCACCTACCCTGGTAGTGACAGGAATAACAAAGTTACTACCAATAAATTAAGAAATACCGGAAATAAATATGAATAGGAGTGATACACAAGTAGTGTTATAAATAGTTAGATAAGTTAGAATAAAACAGAAAAAGTAAAACTATGGCAATATAAATATATTTGTTTGACATCGACGAACAACGATATTAGCATTCCTTCGCAGGCGTATCAGTGTCCTGTATCTTCTGAAGTCCTCCTTTGCAAGGTTTCTTCAGCCTGAACAGGGGGAGGGGGGAAAGGATGAAGATGCTACAATGACACAAAGTAGATATGTTTTCCTGACAGTGAAACATTTTTCCAAAAAAAAAGAACCCACTGACTTCCTGAACGGACACAGTCATACACATAGCACTAGCTAGCACACCCGAGAGAGATCATGTTACCTAGTCTATTTGTTTCACAGCTGTTTTATAATTGTAGCATCCACCTCATTGAAGTTTATAATGTTCCTTGATGAGAAGCAGTAAAATTTCCTGCTATGGCCCCAACGGTGTATAATATATCTCAACATTTGAAGGTAGAAGAAACTCCTATTGCTTGTTTCTTCCCTGCCTGGTGGAAGAGAAATTGAATTAACTTATAATGTATATCCTAGTTTTTATCTGAGTTGCTTGCCCAATTCTTTATTTCTGACAGGTACTTATTTTAAAATTAGGAAAAATTAATCTATTTAGTAAGTTTGCAAACTCTTTTTGCTATCATGTGATCTTGACATAGGTCTTGAAACATACATTTAGTAATTATTTTAGCTTGTATTAGTATGTGTAGTAACAATATGGTGTATTTAGAAGGTGATAATAAGATTGTATATATTATAAGATTATTCATTGCCTGATTGTTTAAGGTACCAATGCTCCAAATTATATTGTATTATTTAAATTGATCCAAAAGGTGAAACTTTTATAAGAATATCTTAAAAGATGATCTAATAATAAATATCAATTTGTATTCATTTGTGTGTTATATTATGGCCAGCCTGCAGAGAGTGTCTAAAGTCATGGCAGACCAGCCCACAGACAAGGTAGAGTTGTTACAATTAGCAAGTACTCCACCACACCAGTGGTGCTTGATGTACTAACTTATGCAATAAACCTCTCAGCCACTTGGTGCTTTTAACTTGGTTCTGTTTAATTACATCAATTCATTTTTTTTCTCACTGACTTTTCTCACTACTGTAGTAGTTGTCACTGGATGATGGTTACCAAATGGGCTCAGTTTTCTGACACAGATCTATTCGTGTATACACACACAACCATCTGTTATTGCTGACGATGCTTTACTTACTCATTCTGACAATGCCTTACCAGCACTGCTCAGCTCATGAATTGTTTATTATGTCATCATTGTCATTACTGACAGACAAGAGTATTATTGTATAGACCGCTACTATATAGAAGTGTAGCTAATAAGAACATAATGATAATATGGTAGAGAGTGAATAGTGCTCCAGTTTATTTTCTATATTATTGATAATATTGTAATAGATCAATCATGTGACTACCTTTGATGTAATGTTCTTTATGTAGGTAGACTTACTTCATCCTCTGACGAAACTACAATGTGAAGAATGCTATTATTTTAAAGATGACTGTTTCCCTCGGCACTGTGCGATACTAAATGATAAGGTAGCAATATTGACCAATCGTTATCGAATGTCTTGTGATGTTCTTCATATCGCCTCTGTTGATTTGAAGTCATGGAAAACTTCTACATTACCATATAGCAATATGTCTCTCACAACCTACAGGTCCCAGTTTGTGGCAGTGGGTGGATTAGATAAGTCTAATTTCAAAGTCACCAACCAATTGTATACTAGTGATACAGGACTAGAGTGGCAGCCATCACTGCCTCCCATGAGGACTGAACGATATTATGTTTCCTGTATTAGTACTAGATCTCCACATGTACTAGTAGTAGCTGGAGGGTGTGATTATAATGCTTTAGCTGTTACCTTAGATAAAGTGGAATTACTGTTAGAAGAACAGTGGCATACTGTAGATCCACTACCTAGACCATGTTGTGCTATGGCTGCAACTCTCCACCAAGATGAAATGGTGTTTACAGCTTGGGATTCAGCCACTATATTTAAGTGCGACTGTACCTCACTCATCTCATCCTGTATAGAATCCAATACCACCACTAAAGACACTCCACTGTGGGCACTCTTAGTGGCACCTGATAAATACACTACAACTATCTCGAATTCCTCACGTATAGTTAGTATGCATCGTAATGGTAGGATTAGAGTGTATTGCAATATTAACAAGTCCTGGGTAACAGTTGCCAGCTTCAAGGACATCTATTTCTGTGGAGCAGCTGTACTGCCTACTGGAGATCTGGTCCTAGCTGGTAAATATGGAGTGTGCAGAGTGAAGGTATCAGGTGAGTAATGAATTATTATGCAAATGATAAGTGATGATTTAATACATACAAGTTCAAATGATTTAGTTGTCACTATAATTATGTTTATTGTTTAGTGTCTTCCTATCACCCAGACAACAAGTTCATGTCTAATGTCCTGTCCAGACTAGAGGCAGTAATGGGTATTCAGATAGTATCTGTATTGGCCAGTAATTACATCTCCAAATTAACATCTTCATCTGGAGTGACTGAGCTACAGCAAAAATTTGATGAAGAAGGAAAAATAATAGCATTGTCTTACCCGGTAATTGATCCTATCCACTATGTAGAGGAAGTAATTGCCCAGTGGTCTAGAGGACATAGTGATCGTCCTCCAACATGGAGACAGTTATTTTTAGTATTACAAGATATTGGAGTTCCAGAATTGAGTCAGCAAATGGAGGCTTTCATGAAAGGTAAAAATATCTGTAACTACATAAAGAGATTTGGGGCAAACGAAAACATGAACTGAGTAACTAGAACTTAATGGAAGGGATCTATTTTCAAAGAGGGACAATTATGTAGGAGACTTCACTTAAATGACTAGTACTGATAATCAGACATGAATACTAAAATTAAGTCAGTGTTTCAAGAAAAGAGCCAGAAAGGGATATTATTGTTACTGATATCTACTAGACAAAGTGACTTGAACTTAGTTTGAGACTTAGATTAGATACACTGAGTGGACAATATAAAATATACTTGTCCACTCAGTGTAAGACTTTAATCTAAGTCTTTCAGTTTCTTGTTACAGCCATGAATTAAGTGGAGTGGATATTAATTGATGATGACTTGTTATTATTTTTGTTTAATGGTTTAATACCATATATCTTTAAAGTGATGCTTTTCTTGTGATATAATAAACCACTAGCTAGCCAACCAGCTACATTGTGCACTGTAGACTCTCGGATTGTTTAATGTCAATTATTTTTAGTAACCCAGTGTTTCCTGTATGTAAACTTGCTTGGTATTCTGCAGTACGCTAAGAACAGAACTTAGATCTCTGACCAATGTTTAATTGAGCTAGCCACTTTAAGTGGTGTGCATGCTCATTAACCTTCTCAAATTTGAATATTCTATCTTGGTCTAGTTTATTTTATTACCATTGTTTATGTCACAGTTATGAATAACAGTTTACCAACTTATCACTTAAACAAATAAACAACCATAAGCATGGAGAAAAAAACTATTACTTAATTTTTGTCACATTTAAAGTCATTTTACTGATGAATAGAAAAAATGTATTTTATACAATTATATTTATATAATAATACTACAATAAAAATATCTTGTATATTGTATGTATTTTGTTATAGGTGATGCACCGTACATTCATGCTTATCGCCACTTCATTTCTACTAAAGATGTCCTAGAGATGCTGTTTCTCAAGTTTCTCTTTCTTGGTCAGCCACGACGAGGTAAAACTACAGCACGTCGCCGTCTTATGGGAGAGATCATAGATCTGATGTCTGCTGGAGAAGCATATCAGCCTCATGCCAGCACTGGAGCAGTTGAGTCTGGCCATGACATGACAGTCCAGGGTCATGCAGGAAACACTTCGTGGTCAGCAGCACACAATCTCACTGATGAAGCACGTATGTTGTTCCACAACTTTGTAGACTGCATGCAGTCACAACCCACTATAGAGGAGCCAAATTCAATTTCAGGAAGTCAGGCTAATAATAATACAGCTGTTAATACTGCCACTGAAGTTCAGGCCAGAGCAGTGGTTCATTCATCTAAAAAAGAACCAGAGCCAGGACTTGTGCAAACTTTGTTCACAAAATTGAAATCGCTGATATTTAGTCCATTAGAAAGGCCAAATGATATTCCTGAAATTACATCCCTTTTCAAGGAAGTTAGTGAGAATTCTGAGCTTTGGAAAGAGGTTAAGCAATCATTCAGAGCATTTATTAGAATGGAAGATACAGGAGGCCAGCCTGAGCTTATGGACATGCTACCAGCACTCACTGTAGGACCAGGTCTCTATTTGCTGTTCTTTAGCTATGAGTGTGACTTGAAAAAACATTTTGATGTGTTCTATCAAAATGCTGCAGGTGAGACTACAGAACTTGAGAAGTCTACTGTCACTTTAGAAGAAATGCTTCTTTCTTCTCTTTCTAGTATCTCTTGCTCCAACTGCTTAGGTCATACCATTAGTCAAGATCAATCTAATAGCACTGAGATGAAAGATATTATAGATTCCTCAAAGTCTGTAGCTTACATAGTAGGCACTCACAAAGACAAGGTCTCAGAGGAATATGTATCTAGCTTTGACAAAGAATTACAAAAGGTCATTCGAGATACAGACTTTTTCAAAAGTGGTTTAGTTCAATTTTTTTCTGAAGACAAGCTAGTTATCTCCATGGACAACATGGGGGGAGGCAAAGATGAAGTAAGTCAAATTCGCAAGATATTGGAGGATGCCATGGAGAAACACTTCAAGAAGCTTAAAATTCCAGCTGTGTGGCTTCTATTTAGTCTGTGTCTTCGCATGAGGAAAGCAAGGATAGCTAGCATGGAGACTTGCTTGTCACTGTCCAGTTCTTTCAATATGACACCCTATGAGACTAAAGCAGCTCTGTGGTTTCTTCATCACCATGCAGGTGTAATGATGTATTTCCCGAATGTAGCTGGTTTAGAAGACTTAGTCATCATAGACATCCAGGTAGTGTATGAAAGTGTTACATCTGTTATTCTGAAAGCAATGAGTTTTAGCAACGTAGGGCTTGCAACAGCAGAGAAATTCAGAAAAACAGGTCAGTTTTCTTTACAAGATCTTTTGTCAGCTACTACAGTTTCAGAAGATCTTATTCCACCTCGAAAACTGGTAACACTTCTAGAGTATCTCCACATTATAGCTAGAATTATATATTCCAGCTCCACACCATCATCAGTAGCTACAGATGACGTGTACATCATGCCTTGTGTCTTACGCAGTGCCAGTAGAGAGACTCTGGATGCTGTTTCTAAAGACAAGTCTCGTCCATTGTCTATAGCTCCTCTGAGAGTGCGCTTTGTTTGCGGGTTTGTACCTACTGGAGTATTCCCAGCTCTGACAGCTAGCTTCATAGGTAATCACGAATCATTTGAACTTGTACAAACAGGTCTTATGAAAAACAAGGTTCAATTCTTATATGGTTCTGGCTATGCTCTGATTACGTTACTAGCACGTCCCAAGTCCTACGAGATTGTAATCTCTGAACTCCCTAAAGGTGATTACGAGGCACACGTGTTGTGCACAGAAGTAAGGAAGGAGATAGAGGCCACATTTGAGAAGGTCAGTTCTCGCATGAACTACGGCAACTTCATGGACTATCAGTTTGGGTTCCCATGTCCAACTCATCCAGAGGAGGATCATGTGTGTGTAGTAGATAGAAGATGTTCCTCACCACAAGCTATGCTGTGCTTACAAAACCTGGACAACAAAGTGCCACAGGAAATGTTAAGTTGTCACAAAGTCTGGTTTGGAAAGGTGAGAATTTTTATTTGATATCTTAAGTATGTGCTTTTAATTTCTTAATTTTTTGTAGCATTTAGATGTTTCATTTACATCACCATTACTAAGTCAAGCAGAAGAGCAGAACACTGCAGGTAAAGTATAAGTTTTTGTTTCAAGATAATACATTGCATAATAATGGTAGCTATTACTTTATTATTTATAATGTGTTATTATTACTATTTTCTTGTTATTACTATTATAGAGTATTCTTTAGTATGCCCATTTTATTGACATTGTAATTGTTATATTTAGTGATAACATGTCACCTAAAGCTCACTAATATCATCTGTCAATTGATTTCTTTCATATAAACACGTTATACCTTCGTTTTTTAGATATAGCAATTGCTTTTACGATTAAGGATGAATTTAAAGGTATGTGAATTTGAATGTATTTATTGATAGTGTGCACTATATAGTTACAACATTTCTTATGCCATAAACTAATGAAATAATTTGTTTTGTTTTATATTTGCTCTGTTTTTGTGTGTATTTTAATTTAGGAAAAGATTTAAGTTTGCTGAATGTCCTCAAAGCTCTCAGTACAGTTCCTATGGACAAGCGTGAGGATGTTGGCTTAGCTCTAGGAGTGGAATTTGAGCAGATTAAAGTGTTTGAGGCCAATCATCCGAGAAATATAGACCGAGTTTGGAAGGAAATCATTTCCTGTTGGTTGAACTCTTCATCCACCCACACATGGACTACATTAGCTCAAGTCCTGCTAGACAATGGCATGTCACATTTTGTCAAGCACTTGCTAATTTATGAAACATTTTCATCGTCAGTATGAACCACTGTACTTTGTTGTGTGTGTTTGATTAGAAATTCGCAAATATTATTTAAAAGTTATAATAATGAACTAAGAGAATTTAACATTGGTGAATGTTAATTATTATACTGCCTCTATTAAACATCAACATTGGAGTTAGCAGCACCTGGATGATAGGTCACTTTAAAAATAAAAACGGCTGTAGCTTGTGCAATCTTAGCATTATCATGGCTTGCCATAGCAATTAGCGTTGGATTTAGTGCCTTGTGATTTGTTTCTACAACAAAGGAAGGACTTGGCAACAAGGTATAGACTGAAGTGTTAAACAGACTTCACCAGAGCAGGATGGTCTAGTTCTGTAGCTATTATCTTTCTCTCTGTTTGAATAGTATGCAACTTGGGAGTCCATGTTTTCACATCTTTCTCTGAGGACTGCACTCATGCCAGTAGAGGGGATGCATCTGTCTAACACAAATGTTACCTACTCAGGGCAAAGTTAGAAATAGCACTGAGACTAATATTTTCAAATAAATGCATTCATCATACATACAATATCTGCAGCTGCTTTGCACATTGCCTCAGTTAAATGATAAGAACGTTCAGGAATAAATCTTTGATAATAGCTGGTTAACCCTAAAAATATTCATAGCTGTTTTATATTCTTTGGTTTGTCAAAGTTTTTAGTAGCATCCACCTTGCAAGTAGATTGTTTTACATGTCCATGCCCCACACAATGTGTCCTACAAATTACACAGATGTCTGTCTACATTGACACTTCTACACATTTGCTGTGAGTTCTGCCTCTCTGAGCTTAGGAAATACTGAGTTAATGAACAATATTCTTCCCAATTTCTACTAACACAGCAATGTCATCAATATAAACTTTTGCACAGAATTTGATCTCATGAAGTACCTTATCCATTAGGCATTGATAACTGTATATTCATTACGCAATCCAAAGGCATGACTTTAAATTCAAATTTACCCAATGGAGAACAGAATGCAGTTTCCTTCATACCATCTGGTATTATAGGACTTTGATAAAAGCCTTTGTTAAGGTCAATTTTAGAAATAAAGTGGGCACCAGCTAATGAATCTAAGATTTCTTCTTGTATTGGTCTGGCTGGGTAACTTTGTTGTTAATAGCTCAAAAATCAATGCAAATCATTATATTCTTTCTTTTTCACTGTAACTATATGAAAGAAGACCATGGACTGTCAGAGGGTTGTAGCTATGATACCATCTACCAGAAGTTTATCGAACTCATTTTTCACTTCATCATACAGTAGGGGTTATCCGACATGGAGGGTTTCTTATATGGCTATAATCATTAGTGTTGATATTCCAATGAACTTAATTAGTATGACCAGGTGATTCACATACAACATGTTTGCTAAAGTAATTCTTAAAATATCTTGTTATTAAGATGCAGGAGCAAAATTTTCCCTAGAAAGACTTCGACTAGATGGGACATCATAATCATCCTAATCATCATTTTCAGATATCACAGCAACTCTGTACAATACTGTCTGAGGAAGTGTGCCAACATTGTGCCAGAGGTTGCAATGTAGAACCTATGAAGTACTGGCTCTATCCGGCACTACTACTTGGTAAGTGACTGGGGACACCTGCATCACAACCTGAAAGGGACCCTGCCAGGACTCACCCATCTTACTGTGCAACCCTGGCTTCCTAACAAGAACCATATCATCGTCCTTAAACACTCTTTCTTTGGAAGAGTGGTCCTAATATTCTTTCATTCTTACCTTTAGCTGCATGTTTCTTATCTGAGACTATCTCTGACATTTCGATTAACTTCTTAAGATTCAAAACACAATCATTTATTACTACTTCTGAAGAATCACTTTCAATTTAAGAGTCAGTCAATAAATCTAAAGGACCACAAATTTGTCTACCATACATCAGTTCAAAAGTAGAGCAACCAGTAGTAATATAAGGAGTGTCACAATAACAAACAATAAATACTTTAGATATCTATCCCAATCTTTGACCACACACACGACTGCTTGATAAGACAACCATACCATCTTTCAACAGTTCCATTTGTTTGAGGGTGGTATGGAGGTAATATGTATTTGATTGATTGGTAATGTGTCAAAGAATTGTTGCGTAACTTCTGACAAGAATGCTGAACCTTTATCAGTCAAATCTCTTTTGGTATAGCTACTATGTCAGTCATTGCCTCCAAAACACTTTCATTATCTACCATTTTCAATACAAATATAGTTTCTGGATATTTAGTGTACATACCCATCATGGTCATTAATATATGCTTATACCTTCTAGAAGTTCTCTCCAATGGTTGAATTGAATCAAATGGCACACGAGAAAATGGCTCAGAAATGCATGGAAAGAGTGGCAATCGGCCTTTGGCTGGTTGTTTGGGGATGTATTCTGACAACCTTCACACATTGCACAAAATTCTTCACATCTTTACCCATACCAGGTCATGTAACCTTGCTTGACAATCTCAGAGATGTTTTCTTAGACCCAAAATGCCAAGACATGTTATCACTATGAGCCTTCTAAAGTGCTCCTAATTTCCTGCACTTAGGTAGAACAATTCTTTATATGGGATTTCCTATACTATCTGAGTCAGCATGAACAATAACACATTGGCTCGTACTTGAAAACTCTTTTGAATTTTCTCTTTCCTATTGCCTAATATTGCTAAGAGTCTGTTGTTCTGATATAATGAGAGCTTTTGATCAGAATTATCCCATAATAAGTCTAAACCAAAATCTTCACCTATGCGGGCATCTTCTTGTAAAGTTTCACTATTAACAATTACTTCCTGCTTCAAATGTACATGATTTACATCAATTTGTATAATTGCTAAGGAATGCTCTGTATGTTCATTACCCCTCCAAGAATCAACTTTGGTGCACTTCCTAGTGTAATAGCTGATGATATTAAGTCAGCCTTAACCACAATCTTGTCAGCTCTGTTATCTATGCATATTGCTAACATGCTTGCCAGATATACAACCTTCAAAAACTAATGGTGATCTTTTTGAGGGTGAAGGAATCCATAGATTCTATGAGTGCATGTGGCCTGTTATGTCCTGGGACACCACACTGATGGCATTAATACCTTGAGTGGAAGCATTACAAGTTTATACATTGTTACTAGTAGTATACTAAGGCTTAGAAACAAAACCCTGTTTGTACCTTGTATATTACACTCATTTTCCAGAGTTTTTGCTATTGCAACTAGTACTATCATGGTAAGTGTGCTCAATCTGTTGCTGCAAAACTGATCCAGATTGATGTTCCTGAGGTTTATGGAATTATTTACCTTCACCATCTTGTCATAGAGGTCTACTAGTCCTCACTGTCTGTGCATATTCAGTTGCCTTTGTTCAGCCTGGCGTACAGTACTTGGTTCACAAGCTTTCCCATTGGTGGCACAATCTGCAGGAAGACTGAACTAAAATTTTCTACAAAATATTTGATGAGCAGAGCTCAAATCGTATCGGTTAGAAAGTTGACGTTTAATGTGAGAAAGAAGCCTAGAAGCAAGAGCATCATATGACTCCTAAAAATCTTAAAATAAATTCTACCACTGGATGGCTGCTTGCTCTGGTGTATTTGCCATAGCAGTGAGGAAACTTGTTTAACCTGGTCATAATCATTCATTATGTCAGAACTAGTTTCAGCATAAAAATACTTGCTGATCTTAAAATAATCAATGAGAATATCAAATTTGCGTTTTCCTCTTCCTTTTGAATGGCCAAGAAGCTGGTAAAAATGTTGGGACTCTGATTGTGAGCTATGAGAAAACTTCGTAGTAGCGGGTGCAAACTCCGCTCTAGCTTGTGCATTCTTGTCCTCTGAAGGTTTTGCTCTACCGGTCTTCACTTCAGGCATATCACAGAAAGACGAACAGAAAAAACTAATACTAATGATTGCTACCAGCACTAAAGGTGAGCGAGTTGGTCTGGTACTTCATTGTTAGTTGAGTGTTTTCGTTTATTTATTGTGATATTCTTTAGCAACACACAACACTTATACACACCTATATATTCTGATCACTGGATATACCAGCGCAAGACTTACAACATATTTTCTTGCGACTTGACTATTTTGCAATTGATGGAGCTCCAGTATAACACCCAAATCTAATACATAGTAGCACGTGCACGCCCCTACATCAGTATTTTTGCATTTTTTCTGTGGTGTTCTATCTGAACATTTCAGAATCCGAATATTTCTCTGTCCCAATGTGTTCAAATGATTGACATTACGTCATGTTTGTGGTTGATTAGAATTAGTGGCAACTTATTATTATTATTATTATTAATATTATTATTATTTTCTACTCAATAAAGTGTGGCAAGTGGTGATTAAGACAATGAAGACCCTTTACCAAATGTATTTTAAGGAGCAAACACTTGGCTATCTGAGGGCTTGTTGTGATTGTCAAGAACTAAAAACAATGAAATTATGAACATAATTTGGTGATATATTGTGTGTTACATAATTATTTGTTGTATTTTGTGTATAGGTGGGTTGAGTGAGTTTAATGTGCTCCATCCCAGTCTGTGTGAGGTTGGTCTGCCAGTAGTCAGACAGACACTGACTCCTTCTGCACTCAAGGCCACCACACCAGGTACTATAATAGGATGGGAGGGGCAGAGGGAGGCGTGTCGTTACAACACTAATTCTATTATATTATTAAATAGATCATTGTTCCTTCTCCTGCTACTAGTACTGTATTACCATTCTTCAGTCTATTCTTTTTTGATTTTCAGTTCTCATTGTTTCAACCAACAGCATTTAAGAAGTGTGTGTAGAACTTTAGTTACACATGGCACAGGCTTTATCAGAGTAGTGTATTTTACTGACTCTTAGTTTTTAAATACTGATATAATTTTCTAGTTCGATTATCAATGCCTCGTATTTCCTAGATAAATATTATAACGTAACTTTCAATGAAAGTCTATACAAATATTACAACTGTATTGTAAAGAGAGACGTGCGACTGTATTGTATTGTATGATTTTGCCGGTAGACGGAATAAGTTGTGCCTTTTTTATTTGAGAGCTAACATTAGATGTTGTGAGGACATCACATGATCATCACATGCACTCGTGAACATGCACACATGCCACTAGTCATGTTAAGGTAGATCTTAACTGTACTGGTGGAAGTGTGGATATACATGTGTACTGTCTAACTTTACATTATTATCAGCTATGACTACTGTATAACATGTTATATTGGCGGGTAAAATATTTGGCTATTCCATTCTGGAGTACATGTTGGCCGGTAAATATTTTGGCTCTAATACATTTTCCAAAACGAAATATTTCAATGTCACCACCATGTTCTTTAAGTCGAGCAGGGGCCAACTGACTTAGAATACCTCTTGCAGCAGCTATAACAATAAAGCAGTTGATGATTCCACCAGCAAGTCTCAGGTGATGAACATATTCCTTCACTATATCATCATACTCACCAAGTTTCAATGGTATCCCCCTCGAACTATGTGGCAATTTCTTTTTCTGTTCTGGAAATTTTACTTTAACCAACTGTTTCAGGTAAGCCTTCTTCATATTCCTCACAGAGCTTTCAGGAATAGCACTGCCCAGAAAAATTTGTAACAGTCCATTTTCTGCTGCCTTCCAATCCTTGCTCTTATTTCATCAGAGTAGGTCTGATAGGTGCCTTTTCTCTTTTTTTTTGCTCCAGTGGTTGCAGAGAGTAACCTTGCCACAGACTTGTTGGCTGCCTCCTCTATCTGCGATCTAGACCTGGGGAGTAGTGGCTGGTTGGTGGTCTTTTTGAAATAACTGTACAGAGACATGCTAGCTAGTAACTACAGGAAATCCACGGACCACATGGAGGTCAAAGGTTATCAAAACTACTTAGCGGAACAATAACTTAGCGGGCTTCCTGGAATCGCTAAACTCGCCAAATTAATTCCACAGCCAATAAATAGTGTTATACAGTAGTGACTTAATAATAATAATAGTAATAATAATAAGTGATTAGCATGTTGTCTTTACCGTCACATCTTATCATTTTATTTGTACTGCAACATCATGTGTAAATGTAAAGCCGCGGTGACATTTGCTATTGGTCTAGTTTTATTTCATGTTTTTGTGCTCGTTAAAGAAACTACAATAATTGTGAGATCAGCTAACACTATGTTCTTATCCAGCCAAGCATGAAACCTTGAGTAGAGGTTTCTTGTAATGACGCTGGTATTTACTCAAACATTTGCAAGCTGAACATGAACTCTTCAGTTCATGTGATGATGCTGCGCTTCATGTAATTATCAATACTTCTTTCACTTGCTGTATTACTTGTTTCTTGAACTTGTGTTAAATATGGTGATGACACCCTAAGCTGAGCACTGACTTTCTTACAAGTCCGTGTTATGACGCTCAGCTTACCTTGCTTCTTCCTCCAATGTTATATCAAGCTGTGTAGCCTTGAAAGGTGGCAGCTCCAGCCTGATTGACTTGGTGCTTGCTGCTCACCTTCAAGGTGTTGGAGGATTGGTTGGAAGATCCGAGTATCGATTTTGTTATTGCTGTCCTTCGGGAAGCGTTTTAGGAGATGACTGTTATTTATCCGCTTGGAGATTCAGCAATCACTCTTATTAATAATAAAGTTGGAGTATGGGGGTGAGGTGTTAATGAGTGCGAGCTAGATGTCTGATGATGGCATTTGGTCGTATAGACGGACATCTTTGCGTTCCGAGTGCTGATTTGGTCTATAAAGTCAGGTACTATTGTTTCTGCAATTAGTGGTACAATAAGTACCAGCAATGCTTAGTTTTACATTATATGGTGCGAAAATATACTATCAAGTATTGATTAATGGACAAAATGAATTGTGAAGAATTCTTTTAAATACAATATTATTAGAAACTCTATAAAGTATTTTGTTTTATCTGAAATAGGGTAAAGGACGATTTATAAAGTTATGTTTTACAAAGTTTGATAGTATAACTGCTTGTAATCTTTAGGTGTAAGAGATCAGCCTCTAGACTGGCAGACCGCCCCTCCTGTACATGTGTTATCTTATCTGGTTCTTGGAGGCAAGAAAGACGCCATGAGTAAAGAGGTATTTGCTGCTTTATCTGTTCATTTTCTTGCACCCGAGTCGTTGGTTTAGTAAATGTTCTGTCCTGTTGTACAGTTGAACGTACATTAATATATGTGACAGTACTTGAAAAAAGGGACCAATTGCGTTAAAAATTGAAAAATGAGTTATTCATATCACTGTGTAGAGCACTTCTTATGGAGTATTTTGATACCAAGTTTATAGGCAGGCGCTGCTTGGTTCACTAAATATACGAGTGGCAATCTGACCAACTTGAGCACAGTTATTTCGAGAAAACTGCAATTAAAACTTCTTATACCATGGTTGCTGAGGTAACACCCATGGATTAAAAGTGATATTTTCCTGGTGATTTTTCCTGGGGCTATGATATTTTCCCGGTGCAGTGTCAAGCGAATTCAATTCAATTAAAATTCAATTGAAACACGCCAGAAAGTTTACTTTAGCAAGTTTACTTTAGCAAGTTTACTTTAGCATTGTAGCTGCCAGCTGTTATCTCCAGATCTAACTCTACCTGGGCTGCTCAGCAGTAAGCAGTAAAGCAGCTAGCTGTGGTAAATTCCTGTGGTATGAGAGCGGCAGGAGGGTTATATGTGGTAGGGCTGGTCCCATATAGGTGGATATGAGAGAGTAGTAGTAGCAGCAACTATGGTATAAAACAGTTATGCCATGGCAACATCGGGGTTATGGAATATCACCGCCCTTATCCCTCGGGCTTCGCCCTCGGGATCGGGACGGTTATATTCCATAACCCCTCGTTGGCCTGTCACACGATAATTGGTCCCCCCTCCGCGTGGTCCCCCCGGACCAAATGCGGCAGAATTATTGCCACGGACGGTCCCCCCCGGACCGTCCACGGCAAAAAATATTGCCGTAGACGGTCCCCTGGGGACCGTGCGCGGCAGGCGTTATTGCCGTACTCGGTCCCCTCTTGCCACGAACGGTCCCCCATCTAATCTGAGCTTTATTTGATGCAAGTAGTTCGTTGTGTGTGTTAACCCTTTCGTTCCGGATCCCGCTTTAAAGCGGGGTGAGACCGGTTGGTTTCTCCGAATTTTAAAAAATAGTTACTTTATAGCTAGAACGTTCAGATTGCATACACAGGTGCCCAATGCATTGGAGAAGCATCTAAAATAGCTTTCAGCCAGGACTGCTTCGACAGTACCTCACAGCAGTTGCGTTTATTTCTTCCTCGGCAAAAAAAAAAAACATCGGTTCTCCGTCGAATTTAAAAAAAAGTTACCTTCTTCACAGCAGCTTCATTTATGGATCCAGTCATCTCCAGAGCTTTGTAGAAGCAGCAAAAAATTGCTTGAGCTCAGTAGCCTTCCATACCACATTGAAACAACCGCTTCTTTGCCGACCAAGACTTTGCGGTTTGACTTACTGTCTTCTCCATTTTTTATAAAATCGCCAGTTCAACTGGGGACCTCCCTATTACGTACAGTCTTAGGTAATGCTTATTACATCATAGGAAAAAAAGTGAGCGTGTCGTGTGACCCCGGTAACTATGCAAAAAAATTTTTTTTTCAAAGTCATTTTTTGGAAGATGGCGTCTAGAAATTACAATGCGGTGCAAGTTTTAGACTTGCTTGATGCTGACTCTAGCGACTCAGGATCAAGCGGAGAGAAGGGAGACGACATCTAGGGCTATAGGAGGCCCTGTATCAGGGTTGGTGGACCAGACCCCGTCAACTCTGATACTGAAAATGGGAGTCAAGAAGATGATCGAGGTAAGCTTGTCTTTCTCTTGTCTTTCTCTTGAAAAATAGCAAGCTTCTGTTGTGGAAAAAACTCATTTATAGCTATATTGAGATAGAGTAAGCTGTTTAGCTATAATATATATATTATATATTATTGAGTTTTGAGATTTGAAAGTGGCTTGTGGTTTTTTTAACAATTTCAAATTTTCAAAAAAATTTAAAATTTTTTTTACCACATAATATACTACTAGGACCAGATGTGAATGCAGTCACCGACCCCGATTACGCAGATGAGAGGACAGGAGCAGAGTCTTCCAGTGACGAAGGAGAGGATACCGGACCTGAGTCTTCCAATGATGAAACACGAATAGGTAGCAGGTTCCAGTGATGAAGAAGAGGAAGTGGCTCCTCCTGCTCCGAGTTCTGGACGTCCTCGCAGTCGGAGAAGGCGGGAATTGAAGAACAAGAGTCGGGTGGATGAGGTAGGGGGAGAGTGGAAGAAAGATGACAACACACCCATTGATATTCCATAATCTTTTGTGTAAAGGACCACGGACTTTGATATTTGTGGCTGCTCCCCCCCCCCCTCCCCCTCCCTGAACATCCCAAAAGTTGTAATATGTATTGTTATTGTCGTTGTCGTTGTCTGTGTTTTTGTAGTGTTGTAGTGGAGCTTCACACTCGATGTATATGTGTGTGCGTGGAGTTGAAATGTTATTCTGGCACTTCCAGATCTAACCGGGTAGGGAACGAACTCGGGGTGGGGGGGGTGGGGTCTTTTCTAATCGGGGCTACTATGCCCATGTAAGTTGAATTTCATGTATGTGTGTGTGTGTACACCAGTCAATTTATATTATACATTTATTTTTATGATCTGTATTCACCTGTATCTTTTTTTTTCTAGTGTGTGTGTGTGTATGTGTGTGTGTGCATTTGTGGAATGAGAGAGAGCATCCGTGGACAAACAGTATGAGGCACTTCCGTATACAACCTGGGAGGGAACTCTGGATCTTTGTGGATCGTGACTACTATGCCCATGTAAGTTGAATTTCATGTGTGTGTGTGTGTGTGTGTGTACACCAGTCAATTTATGTATAATAAAATATACATTTATTTTTATGATCTGTATTCACCTGTAGCTTCTTTTTTCTTGTGTGTGTGTGTGTGTGTATGTGTGTGCGTGCATTTGTGGAAAGAGAGAGAGAGCAACCATGAACAAACAGTATGTGACGTTTCCGGATCCAACCTGAGAGAGAACGAACTCGGTGGTCTTTTTCGGTCTGTGACATCATCCACGCTGGGTAAGTTGAATTTCATTTTTTCAACTTACTGTATTTGGGTGTGTCCAGCTAGGGCTGGGGGGGGGGGAGGGGTTATGGTACAAGAATGTCAGTGAAAAGTAATGACGGGGGAGGGGGGGGTTATGGTACAAGAATGTCAGTGAAAAGTAATGACGGGGGAGGGGGGGTTATGGTACAAGAATGTCAGTGAAAAGTAATGACGGGGGAGGGGGGGGGCTCAATTCAGCGAGGCCAGCAGTTATGTTACAAATGTCATTGTTGTCTTGTGTTTTTTTGGTATTGTATGGAGGTTCTGGATCCTATGGGAGGGATCGTTCAGTCTGTGACACCATCCATGCCGGGTAAGTTGAATTCCACGTGTGTGCTTGTACTGCTTTTCATTTTCAAAGTACACTTTCTCAATACATGTTTCTCTCATGTACAGTGTGGAGTATACATAGCAGGTGTTCATACAGTGGGAGGCTAGCGCTGGGTTCCCCCCTAGAATTTGGGAGTTGAATAGAAATGAACATTTAGGAAGCATTTATTTTTAGTCTGATAATGTATCCCATTATGTTCCTATCATAACTGAGCCTTTAGTGCATAGGACCGAACACTGATCATCAGTGTGAAGTATAGACTCGTATGCAAAGATGTGCATCAAAGTAGTGTAGGTTCCAAAAAATGGGTGTGGCGAAGTACACTCGGAGCCCCACCCCAAACAAAAATCCTGTATGAAACCGCATACAATAAATCATAAAGTTTGCAATTATATAGGATCATGAATAATTTGTTGTTTGTATTACAAATATCTTTGTTGTTTGTGTTTTTGTGTATATGAAATTGTTTTGTAGTGGAGCTCGACGTCCGATGGCATACGCTCCTTGTGGACACTCATAGATGTCTCCTACATGATCACAATCAGCACCACACACAACAAACAACATATTTTATTGTTGAACTAATATAATATTGGTATATAATGCATCAAACAATATTATTTCTATTTTATTTTATTTTTTTATTGATGGGAAAAGTGGATTTTTTGGGGGGAAAAATTTTTTTTTTTTTGAAATATTAGTAGATGGCTTAAATATTATTCAATTTTCTCAATCAAAAAATGAGGGGAATCCCAAACTCTTGGTCTATTTAGTGATATATGGTTGCTATGGGGTTTTCCCAGCCAGCATCGAGTTAAAAAAATAAAACGGCACTGCTCTATTCCGCGGTAGAAAATTAGATTATTCCGCGCGCGTCAAAACAATTCAGGAACGAGAGGGTTAAGTCCTCTCCTTTTCTTCAATCAGTTACTGTAAGACCATTTATCTATTCTGAAGGGTAGCTAGACTTATGATTATGTTGTTATTAAACTTCAAGTGTGTAGAAGAAGAAGTAATGCATAAACTGAAGTTGTATTAATATAAAATCCTTTGTATTCTGCCAGGTAATAACTACACTCAAATTTTAAAGTTGAGTGGCTAATTGGTTTTGGAGTGTTAGCTATACACACTGGTAGAGAACCTTAGGCTAGAAATAACATTATACTGACATCTATCCAGTCCCTTGAGAGAAGAATAGAGAAGGATAAAGAAGGCGGAAGAGATGCTCTGATTGGAAACACTTAACAATGTTAGATGTAGTGATTACTGATGAAATGCTTTGTGAAGCTATGTTTTTTTATAAATGTATTAAATGTGGTGATCACTGATCAATATGTTTTTGTGTTTGTTTCTAGCTTAGTTCAGTAATGTAATGTCATTGTCAATATTTATTGGTTTTATTTTTAATCGTGTCCGCATTCTACTCTGGAGTGGTTGTCTATAGTAGCTATTCTCAGCAAATGCAGTAAGAAACTGAGCAGCAGAACTATCCCTGTATATATTAAGATGGCACACATCACACTAACTTGTCATTGTTGTATTAGTCATTGAAGAGAGTGTGCAAGTGACACCCAAGAGTAGAGGGGACCACCAGGCCAGGGGGTTAAAGTCTCCAACTCTTTGTATACCACCATTCTGTAATAGAGACTTGGCTGACTGGAGGAGTGGAGGTACTTCTGGAAAACGTTCAATGAATAGCTACCTAAACAAGATTCCCAAATTCACATCTAATAAATAATTCTTAAATATTTCTTAAGAGCTTAAGAAAGTCCTCTGCCAAAGAGGTCCTTCAGCATGTCATTCATTACAGAAATTGAAGACCACTATTTGTATGACCCACCACAACAGGTTTTAAGTCCAACATCCTTAAAATGTCTCTTGTCAGTTCCTTGATGTGTGGAGAACCTTTAA
>WLWD01004435.1_pt1 | contig 20005 bp, 16 predicted proteins | sample 6712731 | NCBI WGS metagenome assembly WLWD01 (sample SAMN12718690, study PRJNA576275) | sponge metagenome | isolation source: marine sponge | host: Mycale hentscheli | place: New Zealand: South Island, Marlborough, Capsize Point | collected 2014-11-01
TTTTATGTGAGAGCTGTACAAAAGATCATACAATATGCACCAGAGTTGCCTAATATGATCCAAGAAGGCTTAAAGTATCTTAGCAAGAAGTTCTCAAATGTAAGGAATAGGCTTAATAGTGTGTCAGATTCTTCAAGTAGTTTACTAGATTACTCGGAACCTAGTAATCTAAAGGATGAAAACTTCCGTGAAGATTACATTCATAAATCATTTACTCCCAAAAATAGATTACATTTAAGTAAGTAAAATTCATCCTTTTTAAGTAACATTTGCAATTATATAGATATTCCATTTGTACTTGCAGGAAAAGCAGGCTTTGTTCTAAATCCCCACTAAACTTTTAATAGTAAACTAATTCAACATATTGTATTTAAAAAAAAACAACCCTATGGCAAGGTTATATACATATTCATATATATATATATATATAATATATATTATATATATATGTCATATGAATTAGCTACACAATTTTCCATATAAATTTCATTCTTTATAGACTTTACTGAAAAATTATCATTGTTATATTAACAGTTGTTCTAGTAATATTCTGTTTTCCTTGACGAGTTCATAAAATACTTAATCAAAAATGAATAACAAAATACAAATTTCAGCGTTGCCTTTCTTTCTTAGAAACTCGTCCAAATTCTGCTTATAGAAAGATAGAGGAGAGAGGCCAGATTATCGAACAAGAAACAGAATCTGTGTCAACTGATCTTAAACCTCACATCATTATTGCAGCTTCCCTACTCGTTACTGGAATATTATTATTTACTGCTAGCATTATTCTAATCATTGCACACTGTAAATCCAAGAAAATGAAAATATCTCAGACAGATGAAGAATCTGGCAATGGAAACGTATCAAGGAAAAGTGGGATAACCTCTAATAATACCAGGTATATCAGGAAAATGTTTTATATCAAAAGTCAATAAGTATACGAAAAAATTAAAAATTGCTTATAGTTTGTCAAAAGTTTGTCATTTATACTAATGTTGCTTGTGGAGCTGATTTATACAACTTATCAGAAATCAAATCAAATAGCAAAATAATAATTATAATATTAGCTAGCAGAAATAATAGTAGTGAATTCATCTTTCATATATAATAACATTTTATATTGCAGGAGGAATAAAGTTGCCCCAATCAGCTGTTAGATAGTTAAACTATACTATAATGTTAGACAATTAAATTAATGTGTATTATTTTTTGATAAAAATTATTGGGGCAATTATATATTTATTGGAAAGTTTAGCTTTGCAGGGCTAATTAGGATTGTGGGTATATGGGTATATTTAATCATAAAAATAGCGCAGGAAGTACATTTTGAATAGTAATGCACTCATCTTTTATGACAAATGAAATAGCTAGCTCATAAACTAGAGTCAATGTTTTGTTTTGTTTTTATTATGTGAGTGAGTGAGTGACGAGTGAGTGAGTGAGTGAGCCAGTGAGCGAAGAGTGAGTGAGTGAGTGAGTGAGGAGTGAGTGAGTGAGTGAGCGAGTGAAGAGTGAGCGAGTGAGTGAGCGAGTGAGTGAGTGAGGAGTGAGCGAGTGAGTGAAGAGTGAGTGAGTGAGTGAGGAGTGAGTGAGTGAGTGAGTGAGCGAGTGAAGAGTGAGCGAGTGAGTGAGTGAGTGAGTGAGTGAGGAGTGAGCGAGTGAGTGAGCGAGTGAGTGAGTGAGGAGTGAGTGAGTGAGTGAAGAGTGAGTGATTGAGTGAGCGAGTGAGTGAGTGAGTGAAGAGTGAGTGAGTGAGTGAGTGAGTGAGCGAGTGAAGAGTGAGTGAGTGAGTGAGCGAGTGAGCGAGTGAGTGAGTGAGCGAGTGAAGAGTGAGTGAGTGAGGAATGAGTGAGGAGTGAGTGAGTGAAGAGTGAGTGAGTGAGTGAGTGAGTGAGTGAGTGAGCGAGCTAGTGAAGAGTGAGTGAGTGAGTGAGCGAGTGAAGAGTGAGTGAGGAGTGAGTGAGTGAGGAGTGAGTGAGTGAGTGAAGAGTGAGGAGTGAGTGAGTGAGTGAGTTAAGAGTGAGTGAGTGAGGAGTGAGCGAGTGAGAGTGAATGGGTGTGAGTAAGTGGCTCCTCCCACAGTTGTTTGGATAGTGCATCCGCATTTTCGCTCTCCTTTCCTTGTTGATATACTATCTTCACATTGAATTCTTGCAGTTTAAGTGCCATGGACCTAGGTCTTCTGTTCAGGTGGGTAGATGATAAAAGTGACACACACAGCTTATGACCTGTAACAACTGTAAAACTCCTCCCATACAGATAACCAAGAAAATATTCAACACTGGCAACAATTGCAAGTGATTCTAGTTCAGTTATTGAATAATTTTGACCTCTGCACCTCTCAATTGCATTGACCAGAAGGCTATCGGTAAAACTTTGTCTCCAGCTGCTCCTAGACCAGTCCCATTGGCATCTGTGTGTAACTGGAACTCATCCTCTCACTATGGTACATTCAGAATAACAAAATTAGACAAACACAAATGTAACTCTCAAAATCTCGATCCATGGGTTCGGTCTACTGCACCACAGGGTCTTTCGCAGAAGAAGTTGCTTGTTTCAGTACTGATGACAGACTTGCGATAGTTATTGATAAATTTTCTGTAAAAATTTATAAAGTCAAGGAATTCAGACACTTATACTTCTTTCCTCCCATCAGCACTTTCCTTGTGCTTGATACTAGCATCTTTCTGCAACTATATTCAGCCTTTCTGCCATCCTTCCAACCCACTCACATACACCTATCTGGCTTAATGCATCTTCAACCCACCCAGAGTACATGAGGTTTATGCAGCCTCTCAGATTCTCACCATACATCATCTGGTGGGAACTCAACCCTGTTTCTCTGTTATTAACTTGCTACAAAGCAAAAAGTGCTAAGGGCAATAATGTCACCCAATTCACTCCTCACTTAACAATAGGCTTTAGTGAGCCATGAAACCTCTCCACTAGGCCATTGTCCTTGGGAAAGTATGGGGTTGTCTCAACCTTATCTATCCCTAACAATTTACAGAAATCACTCATGATGTTCCCTATAAATTGCGAACCTTGGTTCGAGACAATTTATAAGAGAAAACCTGTTTTTGTAAAGATGTTTGTTAGGGCTTCACCAACTTCTTTGGCTGAAAATTTGATCTCAATGGCAATGTGTCGGGCCACCTGGATGCCAAACACAGGTAAGTGACTAGATATTTATTATCTCCCTCGCTTTTTGGCAGGGCCTACAATTGTGGCATACTGAACCATTGTTATCCCTTACCTAACATTAAATGGTTTATATCATGTCATCCCTTACCATTTGTTTATCATGTGCCACTCTGGTTTTTACATGTGCGTTGTCAGACGAACTGCACAGCGATGTTGTCAAATCATTCTTCAAGTTCAGATGCTGATGGACATGCTTCTGGTTCTTCTCCCACTGCTCCGCCTACTTCTCCAGCCATCCCCACCCCGCCCCCACTGTATCTGTTCAACTCAAGCTTCCACCGTTCTGGCCTGCGGACCCCGAGCTCTGGTTCGCGCAGGTAGAAACACAATTCGCCTGTCGCTGAATCACCTCACAGAGATCCAGGTTTTCTCCCTCTCACCGGAGTATGCAGCCGAGGTCAGAGATCTATTACTCAAGCCACCTACTGACAATCCTTACTCAACACTCAAGACGCAACTCACCAGATCCACTACAGCATCTGAGTAGCGCAAACTGCAGCTCCTATTCACATCAGAAGAGTTAGGCGACAAGAAGCCAACACAACTCTTGCGTAGAATACAGCAACTGTTAGGAGATCGTCCTGCTGTGGCTGACGAGTCATTCCTACGTGAGTTATTCCTCCAGCGCCTCCCGCCAAACGTCAGGATGGTTCTAGCATCAACTCCAGTGAACTGGTTGACAAGCGTTTGGAAGTAGCTACTCCAACTGGAGTCATTGCTACAGTGACTAATACTCCAACTGGAGTCATTGCTACAGTGACTAATACTCCAACTGGAGTCATTGCTACAGTGACTAATACTCCAACTGGAGTCATTGCTACAGTGACTAATACTCCGGATATATCTGCAGAAGTAGAGCACTTACGAGATGAGGTTTCCCGACTTGAAAAGCTGGTGAGGAAGCTCTCTCACTCTTCTCGACCCACTAGTCGTTCTTCTAATCGTTCTCCATGTCATTCTCCTCGTCATTCGCCAATACCTCAGCATACATCTGACTCACTTGACCGTCACTCTTCGCAGACATCGGATTCCTTCTGCTGGTATCACCAGAAGTTTGGCAGACAGATACCAGTCAAACTCCCAGGCAAGGCCCTAGCGGCAACAAGTGTCCCTGGCCAGAACATAAGTCACCTTTTCTTCAATAAAGATCACCTTTGAAAATTCTGTTTTTTAGTGGACATAGGTGTCCGCTGTAGGTGTGATTCCTCCCTCTTCAGCTGAACGCTCACATCCATCTGACACATTACTCACTGCAGTGAATAATACTACCATCACAACTTACAGCTCACGTTCCCTCACACTGGATCTGGGTCTCAGACGAAGCTTTCGCTGAGCATTTATGATTGCAGATGTTGGCCGGCCAATTCTTGGTGCAGACTTCCTCCACCACTTCAATCTACTGGTAGATCTCGCCAATTCTCAATTTGGACAATGTGACTCGGCTACGCATACAAGGCTTAGCCACTATCGACTCTCCTAGTCCAATCTGCCTGCCACATACACTGGATGCTGACTTCTCTGCACTTATTCATGAGTTTCCATCAATCACTCGTGTTAACATATCTAATTTCCCAGTAAAACACCACACAACCCATCACATCAAAACCAAACCCACCAGTGTCAGCTCAACCACGCAGACTTGCCCCAGAACGCCTCCAAGTAGCTCGACATGAATTCGAGCATATGTTGCAGCTAGGGATCGTCAGACCTTCCTCCAGTCCCTGGGCTTCTCCTTACATATGGTCCCTAAGAAATCTAATGGAGATTGGAGACCGTGTGGAGACTAACGCAATCTCAACAATCATTCAGCACCTGATCGCTATCCTATTCCTCACATCCACGATTTTTCGGCATCACTGCGTGGAGTTACAGTCTTCACGAAGATTGACTTGGTACTTGCACATCACCAGATCCTGGTAAAGCCTGAGGATGTTCCGAAGACAGCTCACACAATTTGGTTTATTTGAATTTCTGCGTATGCCATTTGGCCTCTGTAATGCTGCTCAGTCTTTTCAAAGATTTATTGATGAGGTTTTGCACGGTCTGGATATGTTTTGGATACATTGACAACCTGCTTATTGCTAGTGATACTCGGAAGGATCATCTTGATTGAAGAACACAGTTCATCAATGGACTTACTTAGAACCAGTATATTACCAATATCATAACAGGACCCTCCAGTATTATCTTCTGGAAGTGTAGGAGGGGCTAAACTCTGTAATTCACTAAGTTGAGGATGATCCTTCTCATTCTGGAATGCGTGATCTGATGTTGTACTGCTGGTCTCCAGTAATTCTAGACAAACCAAAGATCTCATGCAGGGAGGGAGGCACACACACACACACAATTACCCTTCCTAGCTAATACAGAATGGAAGGGTCTGTTGAATGTCCAATTTTTTCCATAAGGAATGTTGTTGTGTACCCTAAGCTGAACAACTACTTTGGCACAAATGTGGCAATGCTGACCTAGCAACAATTATTGCTAGGCATATATCAAATGCAAAATATTTGTAATAATTATGTAACCCCCTGAAAAATAAATGCCAACACATATTGAAAACAACAACAATAATAATCAAGAATCAGCAGCAATAATGCACCCTTTACCAGTAGCCAGATAGGCTCATCTCATATTTTCAAGCTCATTCTACCAAATAAAAGTGGTAACACTACAATATGGCTAACAGTCCACAGTAGTAGCAATTTGATTCATGAAAATAATATAACCTTATTTTTAGAGGAAGATAAAAACATTGTTTATTGCTAGATCAGCACTTATAACTTCAATTATTAAAGAGAGGAGTGTGTATTCTAATGATGTAGCATTGTTCTGCAATGTCTTTAGGAGCAGAGAAGAGTTGGGTTACAATGACCAACTTAAACCTGCTCACTCGACCACCAAACATCTTTGCAGAGTATTCTTCTCCATCAGATGGCTTGACCAAGGACAGGAACCTAAGAATAGATAATAATTGATTGATTAATTAATCAACCAGTCAATCTAATAATTGGCGAGCAAACGGAGCGAGCGAGACACTTACAGGGGTAACATAATTGAAAATGGGGGATATTTGTTATCGAGCGAGCGAAGCGAGCGAGATACTATTAGGAATGCAAAATCGGGTATATGTTATATATATATGTATGTATGTATGGATGGTGTTCGGGAGTAAACTAACAAGTTACTAGTAATAACTCCGAAAGTGTAGGTTTACTTTTATTGTAATATAGAATACAATTGTAGAGCAAAGATTATGAGATATAAGAAGAAGTGAGAATAAAACGTAACTAAGAGTAATACGAGTAACAAAGGTAACTAAATGCAATTCGTCGATGTTCGAAGTCGGAACGGAGTACGAGTGCATGCGTAGTAAATATAGAAATAAAATGAATGTTGAAATATGATATGTAATAAAAGGTTAAAGCTAGCTAAGTGAAGGGGCTAGGCTTCATGCTGTAACTCTTGGAGGGACTGGTCCCGAACAGATGGTACGTATGCTCTTTAACCGCGCGCGCGGGTAACTTTTTTCTCCTAAAAACACGGCTATTTAGGCTTGACTCCAGTTTATTCTGAAACTACAGCATTAAGCAAACCTTACTTTATACTTAAGCTCCAAAGTATGAGAAAATTCCTGCTAAAACGCTTGTTTTCAAGACACATAAAGTTGATTCAACAGGTTACTATGGCATTGAAGACCCTTTTCCAGACTTCATTTCAAAACTTCGCCGTTTTATGGGGGATACGGAGTGCCGGTTGTTGGTTGTCAAGAGCCGTTGGTAGTCAGAATGCCGTAGTATTAATGCTATGGAAGCTACTACTTCTCGAGGGAAGCTGAGATAAGTACGCAATTCCATATTTGTTAGCTAAATATGCAAAATTAACTCTGGCCTTTCTTTTTTGTAGGGTAGTCAACAGTGACTGGTAAATTTAAATAGTCAGATTGGCTCAAATTTGGTACTACAAAAGTTACCACTGCTCAAGAAAATGAGGTAAGAAAGTAATTTTGTATTTGTGTGCTAAAATTGATTGTCTTTTGTTTTTGTAGGTGAGAGCTTGTTGTCAAGAATTCAAGGTAATTCAGATGGTCAAAGTAACTTCAATTTGATACTACAATACTCAAGAATGATGTAAGTAGTAATTCCATGTTGGCTAAAATTACAATTAATAACACTGGTTTATTTTTTATCGTAGCTGAGAGCTTGTTCAAGAGTTACTGGTGATTGAGATTATCAGAATGGTTGATGTTTGATACTACAAAAGTTACCATTAATAAGGTAAGAGAATGATTTTGTATTTGTTTGCTGAAATCAAATGTCATAACTGCTATTATAGTGTTTGCATGAAGTAAGCTAAAACATAGTAACATTTTATGTTACCTAACTATCAGGCTCGCTCGCCATTTGTGCTCAAGCACACCACTAGTTTATATATAATAGTATGGATGTACGTATGTCATTTTGTACTTTGACCCTCACATATTTTGTGTTGGCTCTGTTTTCGACCCCCGTCCCAAATTTCACTAAACAGATTCTTCTGATTTATTGATCATTACCCGTAGCACCCTAGAAATTGAATTGTTTACCACTTTGAATTCTTTGCGGGTGCAGTTAAAACTCAAAAAAACTTACCGGAGTTCCATTTCTATTCAAGGTAGTGGTGGTGGTAAGTTAATATGCTATTTGTCATAGTTAAAAGCCCAACGCAACAGTATTTACTTGAAAATTCATTGATCACTAGACTACTCACAAAGGTAAGTCTTGTGTAAGTATTTTCAGTGGTGTGAAAGTATTGTGCGTTACAACTACTACTTAGAATATCACACAGAAAATGTTTAAATAATGTGACTTGTTTTTAGTTGCTTTATTATTATTTTTTTCCTTCAATTCAAAGAGTTGCAAGGTATGGTTACTATGGCAACGAATCCCCTTTACTGTATGTACGGAATTTAAAAAACTCAACTTTTTTTTAGCAGCTTGAGTGTTAGAAGTTATAATCAAACGTTTAGCTCACTCGCCATTAGTGCTCAGCACATCACTAATAATAATAACTAGTGATGTGCTTGAGCACAAATGGCGAGCGAGCCTAAAGACTATACTATTTTTATATGAATGATTTTGACTTCTAACACTGAAGCTACTGAAAATAAGGTCCAGTTTTTATATTTCGCATACAAGGTAAAGGTATTTCAGTGCCATAGAAACAACTCTCTGCAACTGCTTGAATTGAAGGGGAAAAACAACAAAACAATACACGTTATTTAAACGTTTTCTTTGTGATATTCTTTAGCTAAGTAGTGGTTGTAACACACAATGCTTTGACACAACTGGACATGCACCTACACAGACTTACCTTCGGGATAGTCTAGTGGACAATGTATTTTCCAGTAAATACTGTTGCGCACGGCTTATAACCATGACAAAGAGCGCATTGACTTACCACCGCCACTCACTCGAATAGAAATGGAAGTCCTGTAAGTTTTCACGTTTTAACTGCACCAGTAAAAGAATTCAAAACGGTAAACAATTCAATTTCTAGGGTGATACGGGTACTGATCGATAAACAGAGGATTCTGTTTAGTGAAGTTTGGGACGGGGTCGACCACCGAACTAACACAAAAACGTGAGGGTCAAAGTACAAAAATGCCTTATGTACGTCCAAACATATATATAAACAAACAAACATCCCCCATTTTCAATTGTGTTACCCCTGTAAGTGTCTCGCTCGCTACGCTCGCTCGCCAATAATAATAATAATCATAATAATCTATATAATAATATGCTTGTGTGTCAGTAACGATGATGACGACGACTGACGGTGTGTGTATTCATGAATAATTCATGAACTTAAACACTTTGGTAAAGCATCATCACTACATGAACGGGTAAAGCGTCGTCACATTCAGTAGTTATCATTATTATTACTAGCAAGTATCCCACCATACAGTGGCACCTGACATAGCAAGAATGCAGTAGCACATGTTATCTTGCTCAGTTATCATTCTCTACCATTGGCTAAGGTTACATAAGTTTCCCTCTCCTGCTCTCTTTTTTCTGAACTGAGCTTTTCTTATCCCCCACCTCTCCTTTCTTCAGTTCTTTCTTCTTGAGTCATGAAGACCCCTTTTCCTTTGTCTATCTCTCCTGCTTCTTAATAATTGCTCACTTTTTGCCTTCTCTTCCGTCCTTACGCCGCCTTACCTTGCCTTCTCTTCCGTCCTTAAGCTGCCTTACCTTGCCTTCTCTTCCGTCCTTACACCGCCTTCTCTTCCGTCCTTACGCCGCCTTACCTTGCCTTCTCTTCCGTCCTTACACCGCCTTACCTTGCCTTCTCTTCATCCTTACGCCGCCTCTCCTTTCTTCAGTTCTTTCTTCTTGAGTCATGAAGACCCCTTTTCCTTTGTCTATCTCTCCTGCTTCTTAATAATTGCTCACTTTTTGCCTTCTCTTCCGTCCTTACGCCGCCTTACCTTGCCTTCTCTTCCGTCCTTACGCCGCCTTACCTTGCCTTCTCTTCCGTCCTTAAGCTGCCTTACCTTGCCTTCTCTTCCGTCCTTACACCGCCTTCTCTTCCGTCCTTACGCCGCCTTACCTTGCCTTCTCTTCCGTCCTTACACCGCCTTACCTTGCCTTCTCTTCATCCTTACGCCGCCTTACCTTGCCTTCTCTTCCTCCTTACGCCGCCTTATACCTTGCCCTTCTCTTTCCGTCCTTCGCCCTCTTACCTTGGCCTTCTTCTTCCGTCCTTTACGACCCCCTTACCTTAGCCCTCTTCCGTCCTTACGCTGGCCTTACCTTGCCTCTCTTCCGTCCTTAACTGCCGCCTTACCTTTCCTTCTCTTCCGTCCTTACTCGCCTTACTTCCTTCTCTTCCGTTCCTTACGTAACGCCGCTTACCTTGCTTCTCTCCTCCTTACGTGGCCGCCTTACCTTGCCTTCTCTTCCGTCCTTACGGTACGCCGCCTTATACCTGGCATTCTCCTTCTCTTTCCGTCCTTACGCTCCCTTGTCTATTGCTCCCGCTTTTAGAATTAATACTGTCTACTGAATGTGATGACACTTAAACTACCCATCATGAATGACGATTGCTGTACCAAACTGTTTAGCTTAAGAATTATTCATGAATCCACACACCGTCGTCGTCATACTGGACACATACTACTGACACACAACTTATTATTATATAGATATAATAATATCTAAGGAAAGATAAAATAAAGGCAATCAATGCTTTCCAGGCCAGAGCAAACACCCACATGAACAGCTGTCAACGTTCAAGCAAGCTTGGATCTTACTACCATTAATTATTCTTTTGATTTTATTTTGATACTGGAGATGTCATAAGTATATTGGCTTAGTATTATATAGGCGAGTCCACGTGCGTAAAATATGGCAAGTGACATAAAATGAATAATTATTGTGTACTGCGAGTATTAAAATGCGAAGTATCGAGCATCAACCCAACATAATCAACCAATAACACAACAGGTTGATATGGCCCAAGCACGTGACACCACTCACTAATCACAATAACAGCAGACAGGTGATATGGCCCAAGCACTTGAAACCACTCACATAATCACCAATAACACAGACAGGTGATATGGCCCAAGCACATGAAACCACTCACATAATCACCAATAACACAGACAGGTGATATGGCCCAAGCAGTGAAACCACTCACATAATCACCAATAACACAGACAGGTGATATGGCCCAAGCACGTGAAACCACTCACATAATCACCAATAACACAGACAGGTGATATGGCCCAAGCACGTGAAACCACTCACAATTTTTTCTTAACAATACATAATTTAAAATGTGGTTGTTACCAGGGATCAAACCCAGGACCACTTGCTCATGCACAGTGTTATAACCAACTAATGGGAAACCAAACATTTCATTTCAGTTCTGTGTTTATAACTGTTAAGGGATACTGCTATGCTACAATCTCTCTCTCAACAGACCAATGGAAATATTATTTTTTCAAAGATTTTTTTTTATCCATGGATTATTTCTACTCTGCTAATTATACCTGTCATTCTTCATGATTTCCTTGGTCAGTAGATCTTGAAGTAGATTCTTCTTAACACAGTCGAACTGGACCCTGGCAGCTTCCCATGACTCCTCAATATCCATTAAGTCTAGCACAGCAAATTTACCATACCTTGTAGAAGAGAATTAAAAATAGGTCATAGCAGAGATGATTACTCAGTTCTAATTGGATATTCAAGCCCTAATAGTATTACTAAAAGTAATCTCACTGTCAAATCTGCACATCACCTCAATACCCAATGTATTTACGAGCATGAACATCTGGCCTGAAGAACCGTACTTACCTAATAGCTCCGAGAATAGACATGCGTATAGTTTCAGGCTGCATGTGCTTTGGATTGCACACATTTATGTAGTTGGTATCTCTGTACCGCAGGAATGTGGTGGCTTGCTGACCACTGTCTAGAATAAGTGGCCATCTACACGACAAAACAAACAAACAAACAAATCAGGTTAAGCGAACCTCCCGAAACCCTGAATATTCTGTGCTTGGTGTGGGCATTATTTAATGGTGCTCATTGTGTTTTGTTTCTTAACATTGTAGGCCTTTTAGCTCTCCAACTAAAAATTTGTGCAGGAAAAGTGAATTAGAAATATTTCTACGAATTTATTGTATCTTCAAGGAAGTTTGAATTTGAAATTTTTATGTTGAGAATGTGTGAATTATCCAAAGTTCTTACTTGTCACTAAATGCTATCTTATTGCCCACATCTTTCATGAGGACATCGTCCAGTTCTCGGATATTGATCACAATGTTGGCCTTGTCTTCTTCTTCATCTTCATCTTCACCAATAACTGCATGTATGCACACACAAAGTGTAGCATTACGAAATCAGACAATTCGCACAACTGTAGACTAATTTTAGTCAGTACCATTTCATATGACTATATTTGGCATACTTAATTTTCAATTATTATTAGCTAAGTGTTAGCTTGGGTACAAATAGTGAACGGGGAGCTACCCTAACAATAATTCACACTGCTCAATAAGCATGTATACTGTATTCACAAAAGTTCACGTATTAGTTCTATAGAATGGTTGTAGTCAGAGAATTGGTATGGACAGATAAGCTGATTCCTAAAGAACTCAAGTTTTAATAGAAGCGATCCCGAGTGAAAAGACACTATAACAATTTCATATCAATTGAAACTATTCAAGCACTGACGCTAAAAACAAACAAACAAACAACAACTACACATTAATAGCTACCTCCAAACTGAACAGGTATACAATTTTACATTATACAATATACTTACTGCCTTGAAATTCCTTTCTTTTCATCCTCAGCTTAAGACGAGCCTATAAATTATAGTACAGCCACCATTTAATTGTTTATCCTCCTCTGTAATTAAGTAGCTTACTTGCTGTAGCTTCTCTCTGGCGTCTTCTGCCTGAAGTTTGCATTTCTCCATCAAATCTTCTGCATCATGTACTGCCTATAATGTCATAATCTTGATGTATTTTAAAAAGTTAAGATAGCAGCTATTTTTCAATATCGGGAGTCAACCCAGTGTATTCCCAAGGGGAGAACAGGACTCTCACTTGTAGTAGTAAGGTCATGTGACCACACTCATTGGTTATCACTTAATACAATCAGCAAATGAACCAAAAAAATTATATACTGCGTGTAATTAAACCAAATCAAGGGAATCTGTCAAATCTTTGTGTGCATGAAATAATAAGAGGTAGTTTAGTTTGTGAGTCATGCTGTTTTGCATATAGGTTATTACTCATCAAAGCACATATTTTATTTGCTTCACAAATAAATCTCTTCTGACATCAAAGATAGTGCAGAGTCATGAAACATCTACCAAAACAGCTTGATACCTGCTCCCCAAGCTGCCTCGGCATTGCTAAAAACCTTATAGTGACAAAACAGCCTCACAAACTGGTAAAGATTGCCAGGACAAAGCCTCACCACCTTGCATTTCAGTCAAATTATTGATGGTGCTATGACCATGCTAGCCACAGTGGTTCCAATGCTCCTGACTATACATATACTGCACTAGGTGTATATATTATTGTAAATATATAATATACAGATAGGTATAAGCTAACACATCAGGTGGGAAGAATAACGGACTGCTTAACTTCCTGACCGGTAATGTGATGTCTCCTTTACTGGCTCCATACGTGTCATGCTCATTAATTCTCTTGTTCAGTTCCTCATGCGCTTTCTTGAGCTGCAGAAATACATAAGAATTGTTAAGTATGATAGAAACACCAGGCCTCAACCATCGTAAGTTATTTATTTATTAAATCCACCAGTCAACTAATCTAATTATGTTGAGCTATTTTGTTTCTATCTTTCTGTTTCTAAATTATTGTGGTGCAAATAAGCCTTCAAGCATAAACGCTTGCAGTAATGGTGCGTCAGTCTAGTCAATAGCTATAGAACATAAAATAAACACAAACTTACAATAAATTTATATAATTAACTACTGAGTCTATGTTTCTAGCGTTAAAAGCTATAATAAAAAAAAAGTAAACCCAACCAAAAATTCTGAAATAAAAAATTATACAATTGTTTAGTTATTAATGGCTCAATAAAAAAAATCACCCATCCTTTACCCATCCATCCTTTACCCATCCATCCTTTACCCATCCATCCTTTACCCATCCAGCCTTTACCCATCCATTGCACTCGCTCACTTGCTTTTGCTTTGATGAATATTCTTTCTCTGCTTCCTCAATTTCTGACTGAAGCCTGCGTGCAAAATTGTACGCAGCACATCAAATCAAACTAACAAACACTTCAACTCCTCTCCTCACTCATTCTCCATGGACTGCTTCAGCTTCTTCTCCTCCTCTATTCTCTTATTACGACTGATTTCTAAACCTTTAAGAAGCTCTTCTGTCTTACTTATGTCCCAACTCTGCAGATGCTTTTCTGTCTCTGCCTGAGCTGCCACCTGTACAGAAACAACAAACAACAAACAACATACCACATGCATGCATGCATACATACACACATACATACATACATACATACATACATACATACACAATGGTAACTATATCAGCAATCAAATCAATGTTAATCAATCAGACTTTTAAAAATAACATACAGTCACTGCTGGTTCAAATCTCACTATTTTAGCTATTTAGAGGCCACTGCTTAGTGATTCACTTGTATGCGATCGTTAGTGACAGAATCATTTCTACGGTCTTACTCTAAACAATATATAACTTACATGCTTAAACACACACACACACACTCACACTCACATGTTCAGGGATTGCTCCATCATCTGCATGAATCCTGGGATCAGACCCGAACTCTAGCAACACCTACACGGTACACACCAGCAACTACATGGACAAACATGTATAACACTTTGTGGCATGCAATACACGAAACTGTGCGGCAAAAAATCAATGAAAGCCGCTAGAGGCATACATTGCAAAGCTGTGCTCTACTAGTCCATAATACACATCATAAGTATGAATTATTACATGGACTGAGTTTATACTGCAAATATATAATCAGTGATACATAATGATTCTCACTTGAACTGCACGTTGGTGTCCGGCAAATGCCGCTCGGTAGAGTGGTGTGCGTCCAAACTGCCCTTTACTGTTGAGATGTGCTCCTAGTTGCACCAGCAATCTATTTAGACACATGCACAACACACACTCACTCACATACCCACAGCATAACCACAATATTGCTTCAAACTGTGGAATACGTGGGTCCCTAAACTATTCCTAAACTATTTCAGTTCACAGTTACACAATAAATTGCTTTCCTGCAAACTCCTATTGCTGAACTCATAAGTCATCATGACATCATTTTGTGTATTTTCGATTGTATTTTCAAAATAAATCTTGATTAATGTAATGAAAATTGATTTTGTATCTCTGTATACTATATCTCACATATATAAATGAATTATATTTTCTTGTGTAAATACTGAATAACTCTAAGTATATGTTACTTGATGGTGGCTGGGTCTCCTCCAGCTGCTGCCTCAGAGAGAGGTGTGTTGTCATTCGCGTCTGTGCACTCCACCAGTTTGTACTGCTGTCTAGAAATACTCGCCTCTCCAGACTCACTGTATACCTTAGCAACCTGAATGCAAATATAATTACACACGTTCAATCACATGTGCACACACTCACACACTCACACACACACATTCTCTTGCAACCGCTAGCAGTTATGCACACCGGGCAGAGCCTGGATGTCTGTGCACTAAGCAGGCACTGTGAGCCGTGCAAGCAAAGCTCCTGGAGCTGGGCTAAGAACTCCCAGGAGAAAGGCCTTTTTCCTCACAGCAAGTGGTGTGGGCACCCGAAGTCTCACCTGAGAAATTTTGCACCCCAGCAAATGCCAGGTACCCAATCACAGCTGGGTGGACTGGTGGGGCTGGTGGGAGGCAGATGGAAAAGTTGCATGAGGGCTTGAACTCCGGACCTCAGGCCCTGAGCCCAGGACACTACCACTACACCATATAGCCACCCACCATACACACACAGTAGCACAAATCACAGATTGTCATTTTTAACACACACCATGTTAAGAAAATTTTAGAGTGGATGGGGAGTAGGGAGAAAGAGTAATTGGAGTGGCCGACTTCAGCATTAACTAAAGTCTCTTTAATATCCCTGAGTTGTAGTTTTTGTTTTTTGTTTGTTTGTTTGTTTGTTTGTCTGTTTTACTTCATTTTTGGGGGGGGGGGGGGGGGGGGGGGGGGGGGGGGGGGGGGGGGGGGGGGTTTTTTTTCTTTTTTTTTTTTTTCTTTTTTTCTTTTTTTTTTTTTTTTGTTTTTTTTTTTCTTTTTCTATTTTTGTTTGTTTGTTTGTTTGTTTGTTTGTTTTTTTTTTTTATTTCTTTTTTTTTCTCTTTTTTTTTTTAGTAGTTTTTTTTTTTTTTTTTTTTTTTGTGGTGTTGTTGGTGGTGGGGGGGGGGAAAGTGATTGGTAAACTTGGGCCATGGAACCTGTAGCTCACTGTGTGGTAAGATGAGTTTGAGACAGACGATAGCATGTAGACAGACAGGATAAATATTGTGATTCTAATCCCTCATTGTGCATGTGCTGAGGATCAATAAACACATTACAACACGCCCACACACTTCATATACACAAACATTCAAGAAAAATGGCTCACAATGTCCACATAAGGTCAAAGGGTGACATTTAATTCCATGTAGAGCTCCTCCTATGATATAGTGCAGCTAATTTACATTGCAGTGGCTGACTTACTTCTTTGAGTAGTGTGTTTATTTCTGCAGTGTCTCCATCGAAAGCTGCCTCAAGCATTTTCTTAACACGTGTTATGTGCTCCCTGTGTCTCCTCCTGGCCTCCTCCTCTCTCTTCTGCTGCACCTCAGCCCTTTCTCGTTCCAGACGAGCCATGTGAACAAATGCCTTTCCACACACACACACACACACACACACACACACACACACACACACACACACACACAAACACACACACTTGAACCATTTCCTTGTGCATTCATGATTAAAATGCCTGTATGATTACAAAGATGATGATTCCCATCATCAAATGCATGTATATTTTTATTTAAGCATAGGTGTATTTGTTCTAAGCAAGCAGAGTTGGAACTGTTCAACTGAGAAGTTGTGAGGACTACAGTAAAACTGTTTTGGGTGCTTGGGACCAGGAAATATAACATTGTTGGTTGGTCAAAACCGTATGTAGTTTACACAAGAATTATTTCTAACTGCAAAGCTCTAGGTGTTTGATATAGTCCTAACATACTTCTCTCTGAAGCTTCTCTATCATTTCTTCATATTCTTCCTTCTTCTTTTTCAACGTCAGCAGCAGCTTCCTTGCCCTACAATACAAATGATATATGCATTTGCCAGTTGGCCTCAAGTTTCCTTAGCAGTAAGATAAGTAATTAACCCCCAGTGCGCATGCGCAAGAGGGTTATAGTAGTCGTCCTGTCTATCTGTCTGTCTGTCACACTCTAATTATGGAGATATGACAATTAACTGCTAATTTAGGTATGAACTTACTCAGAATGATGACGTAAGACCTTTTATTGTGCTACTTGTTCGAATTTTGGGCTGATTTTTGAGAAAAAGCTAGCTGTCAGCTCTGTGTAGGTTCAAGCTTTTGTAGGTAACACCCCCTATCGGCACATCACAATCACATGAGCAAATAATTTCCTTTCTGCCTATGCTAGTCTTTGCTTTATGCTGAAAATGTAATGAGTGCTGAAATTCAGTTTAAACTATATACCAGTGAGAGTCTCCTGCATGTTTAGCTACTTCTTTTAGACAGCAATTAGCTACATCTACTGTTTTCATTGCTTGAGCTGTATTGATACCTGATTAGGAATAGACAAATACATTACTTTTTCAGTCTGAGAATTAATTTTGTTACAGCTAGCTAGTGTATAGCAGTGCTGAGGGTTTGTACCTTAAGTACTTCATACAAGATTGATTAGCACACAACAGGACCAACAGAGCTTTCCACTACTACACAGTGATCATGAATATTGATATAACCATGTGAATAACTTAAATGAGCTAAATTCTCTCTCTTTCATGGCTACTGCGGTGCAACCAAAATCCCTTAAAGATATACAGCAAACCCTTAAACTAAGTACCATAAAAATATTTTAGATAAAACAGTCACACACATCACACCCTAACTATACCTCATGTATTTGACCCTTTACTAAACTACTATGCAGTGAGGAAAGTGTTAGAGCAACTAATTATGCGAACCCCCATTAAAGGATGACCATATTATCTAATTCCAATATATGCGGAACCGAAAGACCACCCCGCCCACATTCTAGTTAGGCAAACCACGACGCTGTTTCCACACACTCTTATGATGTTTTTGTTCCTTTCCCATAATGTTTGAAGGGTCTGACTATGCGCATGTGAAAAAGACCTTTACCTGTAGCCTCTGTAAGCTTTCTGAATTTTTCTTGCCATGTCATCTTGTTTAGTCCATACTCTCTGCTTTGGCTGCTTGGCTGAATAAAAGAGTGCACAAATTTTTTTTCATGTTCTTTTGATCAACCAAAATGGTGAGGTAACCCTTTACCCATTACCTTCAGATGTTTTGTCATTGGAAGCTGTGCCTTTCTTTGCAGTATTGCTGGTACCACCTGGCCCTTTCCTTCCTGCAGACACTGTAGCAGGACCTTTCTTGGTAGACTGATTGACAACATTTTACAAAAAAAAACAAATGAAATAACAATGGTTGTTGCCATGGCAATAACAATTTTCTATAAACAATATCAAATCTATAAATCCCACTGCTACTAAGTCGTGTGAGCATTGAACTTTAAGTCGGCCAGTATGCTACTAGCATTACTTTCAACTTAAATAATTCTAATGAACGCGTAACCAATACTTTACTGCAAAGGAGAGCTATACAGCGTAAGAGCTACAACCTGGAGCATTACATAGCTATACCTGGAGCTTTCCAGGGGCCCTAGATGCCGGCTTCGTGGCCGGTCCTGACCTTCCAACACCCGCTTTTAAGTTCGCCGCTGCTTTGGTTTTGGGAGGCATTTTGCAATTGCACGAAATTTGTCTATTGCGAATAACAACCTTAAAGTACCACATCATGAATATAATTAAAGTAAAAGAGACTGTGAATCGGTGATGGTGGTGATGCCATGTATATCAGAAACTGTTGTGAAGTTGTGAAAAGATTTATGACAATGACTTCCTCAAATGACATGTGCTTTGGACTCAAGATTAATCTTGCCATTTAAATGTAAGACCAACCTCCACTGGTTCACTTCAGTGAGTCTCCTTCAGGTCCATCCAAAACAATACCCGATATCCCTCTCACATCACTCTCAATTTTATCTCTCTTAATCCTCCTCCTTCTATTAGGCAAATCCTCTCTATACTGCATGTTCAACTCAAAATCAATTACATAAGGAAAGCCAGATATTTGAAGTCGGCAAAGCTTCTCATCTTCCTTATAAGCTGCTTCTATCTCTTTAGAGAGTCTTTCTTCAAACAACCACCAACCACCACTTCTCGCTTCATAGTACCATTCGTAAGCCTCTCCCTCACTTCGACCCAAATTGGCCTTTATGGAGTCCTTGTTAATAAGAGAAGGGTTGGAGAGATATCCTGAAGGGATTCGCGTACGGCAGAGAGCACAACGTTTGCTTCTAACTGCTACGCCTTTGATACATAGGAAACAGAAGACATGGGAGCAAGGCAAGAGGACTGGATGAACATACGGTTCTCTACATATGCAGCACAGTTTATCTCCATCCTCTATACTACCTTCCTCCGTCTCTTCATTAGAACTGTCAATTTTTATCTTTGACACACTTTCGCTCAGTTCATCCATGACAAAGATTTAAAAATGGTAAAGATCGACAAAACCAAACAAAACAAAACTAAAACATTGCCGCACCAAAATGAATGTGATTTCAAAAATAAAAATTATTAATAAAATTAGAAGTCAAACTCTTCCCCCCCCTATGTTTTGAATCCGTCTTTATGAATACTATCGATTTCTTTCTACCCTGAGAAGAAGATCCCTCAGTCTGTGAATGGGCATGCTCCAAGCAGAAGTGAGACAGGCCTGGGCCCTAAAGATCAGTTCGCACATCTTGTCCGGATCAGTTTCAGCACCACCAATTTTGACCTCAGGAAAAGGAGGACTGAACCGATAGAAGGGAATATTTTGCTTTTCACAACGTAGCCTGCATGATTCAGCTACTTCTTCCTCCAGAGAACACTATTGAAACAAAAGGAAAAAATAAAATAAAAACAATAA
>WLWD01004267.1_pt1 | contig 19998 bp, 16 predicted proteins | sample 6712731 | NCBI WGS metagenome assembly WLWD01 (sample SAMN12718690, study PRJNA576275) | sponge metagenome | isolation source: marine sponge | host: Mycale hentscheli | place: New Zealand: South Island, Marlborough, Capsize Point | collected 2014-11-01
TTAATAGAAATTGATTTACAATGTAGAGCTAACCATTTTTTTCAGTGCCATTTTTATCTACGTAATTATAACAATCAGTCTTGTCATCTTTTGAACTACAAAGTATTATGAATTTGTCCATATTCGTCATTACAATAGCTTGAAAAACCGTAACTTTTCAACTTTATTTAAAATAAGAAAAAACTTAGCAAACTCAACTTACATCTCCCACCCTTCTGCAGTAAGCATAGTAAACAGAGTAAGAATTGCACTTCCAATGTTGTCAAAATTCAAACGTGGGAGGACCCATTCCCTTTCTTCTGCCACTGGGCACACTAGTCCAGGGATTGATATGTTAGACTCCACAACAGCATAGTCATACTTAAAGTAGAATCCCCTACACGGCCACATCAGTGGTAAAATTTTATATATAAATATTCGTGAAAGCACTGATCTTGTCTAGACACTAACGGCAATGCATTGAATTTATACTTACACGCATTTATCCTCCGTCATGATGCTGGGGTCAGTACAATAAAAGAATGAGCCCTGAAACAAAGTGAAAAAACAAACGAAAAACAACAACAATTATTCACTAAGAACACACACACACAAAACACACACACACACACACACGCTATTACTACTAAATGTAGTATGTACTACTGAAGTATTTTCATGTCTCTAGTTATACGACAATCAGAGCCCAGAAATTGCTTAACAAAAAAAACTGTTTATTTCACTTGAACCAGAACAGATTCTTGTATCTTTTATCATCATATTAGCTGGAATTGTATATGAAAGCTAGACAGTGATGTCATGAATTAAGATTAGAAATATTCTCCATATTCGCATGCATAGATGACCCTTACCTTAAAATAGTTTATTCCAATCACAGCAAATATGATGATGAAGAGTGCGTTAATGAAAAATATATAAACAGTGGCCTTAAGTGAAGCATAAAGACCAGTTACTACCAGCTGCAAAAACAACAACAATAACAACACAACAACAACAAAATAACAGCACTAATCATGTGCTGGTAACTACTGCCAGATAACCTACCTCGTATATATTTACACATATATAATAGTGCTGTGCTTCTGTACATAAATGGCAAGCAAGTCTGTCAGTTATATAACTGCCATTAGCAATGTGTTCTTAGCTTCTTGAAGATAGTGCAAATATTATTCTTCCATAATATCTCTACATATACTCATTGTTGAGTAGACTACCAGCTATTAGAGAGATTTTATTACCACATATATACATAGCAGGGTGATATCCGTTTGACGAGTATTGCATTTGCTCAGTTAATTTTGAATGACACACATTTTAATAATAATTCATTGCAACACAGAATGCCTTGAAGTACCTTTCCTCTCTTATATTTTGTCTGTTGCGATAAACACACTTGGCATTTTTCATTTTTATAAAAAATTATTTATCCTAATAGCAAATTTTCTGTTCTAACAGCCAGTATTGTTAATTAAAACTTAACCCGACATTTCGACTTCTTGCTGAAGTCCTTTTCAGGGGTCAACTGAGGTCGAACTCTCCGTGGAGATATATAATATCTGTATGTGTAGAGTTTCCTTGATCTTCAACTCACGATTCTTACTGGCTCTATCTACAACTCTTACCTCTTCCTATTTAATGGGGTGATATTGCTGCCAAGCATGTTCAGCAATGGCTGAAATCTTCTCATCACCTCACTTACAAGCATCCTGATGTTCTTTCACTCTCTGCTCAAGCCTTCTAGTTGTTTCACCTATATATACTTTACCACAGCTGCAGGGTATACTGTACAATATGGATGACTCGGTGGTAATGGGTATAGTATCTTTGACTTTAGTACACCTGACAACAATTTTAACAGAGACATAGGTTTAGAGCTCCCAGGATGCTCGCTGTCTATGCTGCGTGCAAATCACCCTCCAGGATATATTAAACAGTAAGCGTACCCTCCAGAAATGTTGCTGTTTACATTTGTGTTATTATATCACCACGGAGAGTTCGACCTCAGTTGACCCTGAAGAGGACTTTGGCAAGAAGTCGAAATGTCGGGTTAAGTGTTAATTAACAATATTGGTCGTTATAATGAGAAAATTTGCTATTATTATAATTATTTCAGCTGAGAATAACTGAATCATTATTTATCCTGTTACGACGCTGCTACACTCCTGATACTGTCATGGCATTAATTAGAATGACATAATTAGAATATACTGGTATCAGAAAATAGATAACCAGTTATATAATTATGTTGACAAAGCAGTAAGACATCAACATCAGACCAATTAATTACATGTAATTTAGCAAAGATGTCACTTTATGGTACAATCAAAACCAGAATAATGGATTAACTGTCTATGAAAACTATAACTTACTCGTAAACCTCCTATTCTTAAAGCTCGAAAAGGTCTGAACACCCTGGATATCCTCAATACCCCTAGGACAGTTGAAGTATTGTAACCGTAGGAAAGACAATTGTCAAATCTACACAACACAAACATATTAATCATTACACTGAATACAAGTGGGTCACTCGAAGTCTGACTAGTCTGCACCCCCTACCACACTCACCGGCTACACATTTCATGTTTGCCTTTAGTGTTGTACAAGTCAACAACTAGGATAAACTGAAGATCAGTGCTAGAGCTAAAATAGATGTCTTCAGCTAGGGCAAGTTTTATTCTACCAGACACAGACAATTGATATTAAAAAAACAACGAATGAACATTTGTGACCGTCTATGGGAAAATCGGGCACAACGCGGCATGCGTAGACGTCGCAAAAAGATCGATTTAGTTCTTAAAATTGTATTAAATAAGCCTAACGAAGGGAACGGTTAGGTGATATATAGCGGGAATGGCTAAAGCTACGGCGATAAAACTTGGAGAGCTTAATATCTGCTTGCCGAGGAGTGTGTAAGTGCAAAAAAAAATTTTTTCGTCGGGGCCGCGTTGTGCCCGATTTTCCTGTAGACGGTCACATATATTTATTTTCTCCTTCACATCTGCTTTTTCAGTACCCCCTACTTCATTAACAAGTTCAGTGTTCGTGATTTTACTTTCTTAATCTTTATACTTTGTGATCTGAAATTCCTTGCATTCTCCGTCTCTATATTCAACTTCATGTGTAAAACAATTGTCACATGGTTAAATTAGTTACTTTAACGCTATTAACATCCTACTAGTGGTGTGCTTGAGCACAAATGGCGAGCGAGCCTTAAACTTGTTAAATGATTGATTTTAACAACTAACACTCAAGCTACTAAAATGTGGAGTTTTTAAATTACGTATACGCGGTAAAGGGGATTCAATGCCATAGTAACCGCTCCCCGCAACTGTTTGAATTGAAAAAGAAGCAACAAAATCAAGTCACGTTATTTAAAATTTTCTTTGTGATATTCTTAATAGTAGTTGTAACGCACAATACTTTCACACAACTGAACATACCTAGCAAGACTTACCTTCGTGGTTCGTCTAGTGGACAATGAATTTTCAAGTAAATACTGCTGCGTAGGGCTTATAACTGTAACAAATAGCGTATTAACTTACCACCGCCACTAACTCGAATAGAAATAAAGCTCCCATAAGTTTTTGTGTTTTAACTGCACCCACAAAACAATTCAAAGCGGTAAATAATTTTTGTTCAATTTCTAAGGTGATAAGGGTAATGATCGCTAAACCAGGGGATTCTGTTTAGTGAAGTTTGGGACGGGGTCGAACACAGAGCAAACACAAAAATACGCGAGGGTCAAAGTACAAAATGACATACATACGTCCACACATATATATAAACAAACTCATATCCCCAATTTTCAATTGTGTTATCCCTGTAAGTGTCATCAATAATAACAACAACAAAACTAACCGGAACAAGCCAGAGAGATAATAAATTATTGGAATCACGTTGAGTATCAGAATAACAAAATCCACAATGTTGAAAAAACCACGAAGGTAGGAATCTCGATGTAGAAACACTCCAAGAGAGACCATCTAAGAGAAACATGTAAACTTTACTTATGGAAATCTAGAGAATATGGCCAGTAGTTGATATAATGAGCACATACTAACTTTAGTCCCAATCCACTATATTATAACTACTATCTATTTTAATTTAATAGTTGCTTTGATTAAACTCCACTTGTAATTTCGTGCAAATTATTTGACAAAATGATGTTACTGCATTCATTGCCTGTACTATCCAGTCAGTCTGTCTGTATTAAATGTAGAGGTTGCGTGTATAATTCAATACTATTCTCCATAAGTGATATCTGTGACCTTGTTTATAACATTCTGAACTCCTTTCGGAGGTTCGGGTATAAAATGGAGAATCGCCGGCATGCCCATTGACCTCTAGCTTTTTCTATTTAAAGAAAACCCTCCAGAATTGCTCACCATTCCTTCATTTCGATCCACACCACATTTAAAATGAGTGTCCCAGCTTACAATTACATATGATCATTTTTGTGAGTGATACAATAGATCAAGTCTAGCCTATCAACACCGTGTCAAAGCAATTGAAGAAGAATCCTCAGTCAGGTAGTATTCAGCAGAACTGTGACAGTATGCTGTATATCCTGTGCAGTTGAATTTAGCTGCATCAATGGTAAACAATACTATACTCCTTTCTCTTTTTATAGCCTGGCACATTTTTCTTTTTTGGTTTTCCTTTCTTGTTTCTTACTTAAGTGACATTATTTTCGATTTTTTTTTGTGTGTACTAAATTGCTGTAATGTATTTTAAAATGGTCTCCATGGAAGTTGGTGACAAAAAATGGTAGCCGCCATTCTCCACCACGAAATGTCCCAGCTATGCCCTTTTATACATGACATCTTTGTTTAAGACAGTCTTTATATGAACAGTGTAGCTCAAAGATATGGCATTCAGTCATAATCTTGTGACCAAAACTTCTCAATTTACTCTGTTGCTGGATGCTGCGTATAAACTAAAGTTCAGTTGAAGTCTGGTTCATGGAGTAGAGATAGGAGACAGTGCAACTTGCCAGTAAATGTCCCCGCCCAATTACTGTAGCAAAAAGAACTATTAGGGGTGGTATATAAACTGGATTAATATCTACCTCGCTTGCAATTAGTAATGAAGCACACCACTAGGAAATTTGTATACAAATTTAAAAGGCTTAATATCTGTCCGCATTCCTATTATTCATATTCTAAATATAATTAAAATTCAAACCTTTAGAATCATCTCTATTAAAAAGAAGAGCACGAGAGTAATGTCAACCCAGATGATGTTGTTCTGAAAGCCACAAAGTATTGGACTGTTGCTTCCAACAGGCAATTCCAACATGAGAAGAATGCTGCTGAGGGTAATCACCGAGTAGGAGATAGCTTGGAAGGAACGTGTTCGTACCAGAGTGAAACAAAATTGACGCAAACTAAATTAGACGAAAGACTCAGTATAAGTTTTAAATATACACTTAAAATTGTGGTACCTATTTTCGAAGTCAAATATGAAGAAAGAAGAATGGGGTGGTATCTTAGCTAATTCCTTAGAGGGATCCAACTGGATGGTACCAAAGTAATATTTCATCCACTTCCAAGCCTTATTTGCTAAAAATAATTATTTTTTATAAAAAAAAGCAAAAAAAAAAAAAGCACATACATACATAATGTGTTAGAATGAGACAAGTGATAGTACTTACTATTGTCCAGAAACTTCTTTCTGGTAGTGTTCTATATATTAAAAAAAAAAAAGTATGGCAGAATTTATAAAACAAAGTGTTTAAACTTCTTACTGAAGTCAAATATTTAACTCAATTGAACAAAATAATAAGTTATTATGCATTGCTGTATTCTTAAAATGTTAAATTTCTGTTTAGAGAGAGAGGTTTCATTAGTCTACTACAAAATATGGCAATGATCATTAAAATTACAAGTAGTGTCATGGCTTAGTAACAATGTTACATTTAAATAATAATGGCCAATTCATTATAGAGATTCGGTGTCCAAACAGAATGACATGTGCCAATGAAATAGACATACTAAAAAGTGCAATGCAAAAATATAAACAATACAATACAACGATAGTTTTAAAACTAAAACCTCACTTTAAATCTTCCTTCCGATTGTCTTCGTTGCTGCTCAAAACTGAAAGATATATAAATATATATATACCCTTTATTTATATTTAGTAGTTTACAATAGACAACAGAATCAATAGTAAAAAATACTACAAAATTATGACCACCAACTTAATAGCTCCCTCCAAATTAACCACATCATATATTTTACGTTCCACATGTAAGCGTCCTGTGGCAACCTTACCTCGGATGAATAGGTTCTAAAGACGAACCGCGAGCATATATTTGAGGACCCTTCAAGTGCAACTGAGTGGGAGTTTGGAGTGTAGAAGGAACACTTTCATTGTGAATAGAACTCTGTTCAGTCATGCTCCCATCTACATCATCTTCATTATCAAAGTTAGACTGGCGTGATAAACTACATCCAAAAAAATTAGCTAAGTGAATAAAGTTCATTCATTCTCTATAATTTGTATAACATGTCTGTCAGTAACGACAATGACAATATGTACTCATGAATAACTCATTAAGTGAGCCAAGACAGTAAAGCACCGCCAGTAACAACGTGGGTGTATTCATGAATACATCTTATTTGAGTTGGTAAAGTATCATCAGTAATGACTACAACCGACGATGATGTGTGCACTCATGAATGCATGGGCCAATAAAAGTAAGTGAAAAAATGGACTGATGTAGTTAAACCAAGTGGTAGAGAGTGGTTATGCTACTGGATTCCTAATTTGCTAAGTTAGCACATCAAGTGTCATCATGCCAGGGTACTTGCTACTTAAAAAAATATATTGCTCACTTGCTTTGTAGCAATGCCTCAAAAACAAAGCAAAACAAAACAAAAAACTTCTGAATACATCTTTGAATTCTTACACTTGTCTCTTCTCTGAATAAGAGCTAAGAGAGCTCTCTGTCCTTTTCTGCAAGTCATCTTCCATAGAAGGAGAAATAGGAAGTGATGGGGACTATTAATATAAAGCAAAATAAAATTGATATTTTATTTATGTTGATTTGTTAAACTCACTATTGATGGAAAAGGAGTCTCCTCAGACTTATCATCTGTAGACTCACTACCTTTCTTCTCTCCAACACTTTTATCATCGACTGTCTTCAGCTTATGGGAATAAGAGGAGGACACACTAGTATGTCTTTCACTCAATCCTGAATCTGATAAATCGCTAGGAGGCTGTTTAAGCTTAGGATCCTCCTCTTTAGAAAACTTTACCTTCTCCTTTTCTTCTTCCGACTTTTTCGATCTCGTTTTGCCAGATCGTTTTGATTGAGCTGTGCTCTCCATTGGCTTGCCATCTTTAGAGCTCTCTGCTGGGTTCACAATTTTAGATCCACTCATTCGAAGCTTCTGTTCATCAATGAATGAAGAAGGCTCTTTCATCAATCGAAGCGGATTGGCTTTTTTCGAAGTGGCAGGTATTACCTGGCCAATGCTGGAATCATCTCCATGGCTACTTAACCGAAACCTTCTTAAACTCCGCAGAGCCAGAGTCCTAGGTCTTCTACTTACTTCTTCTCCATAATCAGTTTCTCCTTCTTCTTGGATGTCAGATAGATTCCCTCTTCGCTGGCTTGCTCCTCGAGGACTACTGTGGTCTCCTGTAACAGACGATGCTCTGCCGAAATCTAAGTTCGAAAAGCTGAAATTTTTCATGAGTTTACTGGGAAGCAGCGGTAATGAGCTCTGCCTCCTGTAATTTTTGTGGTCATCATGCCTAAGCGCACGAACTCGTTCTGCCGGATTTTGAGCTTGGAAGCGAATGAGACGACGGATAGTTCTACGCTGGACATTTTTCTCTGGTCCCCTAAGAGCATTAATTTGCTCTGATCTGAGTTTCCTTTCCTTCTGGAGTTCTTCCTTTTCTTTGACCTGGTCTTCTTCTGTTGAGCGGACTTCAGAAAGTTTGTCAACCACCAAAGCCAAAAGAACGGTCACCAGAAGAACTGACAATAAGGATGATATCAGAAGTTAAAATAATATCACAGGGCAAAAACTTGAATTTCCTGTAGTAATGTATTTATTACATTTCATGTTTTCACCACCTTTCCTATAGGTAATAGGGCTAAATCCTACAGTGCAGGGCATTTAGCCCTATCCTCTACAGGAAAGGTAGTGAAAGCATGAAATGTCCTAAATACGTGACTACAGGAAATTCAAATTTTTGATCCGTGTATGGTGTAATGCAAAAAAAAAAAAAAAATGAATGACTAGCATGATTGTTGTGGTGAATAAACTTACTTGAACCAAGAAAAATTCCAATTATGAAATATAACGAGGAAGCATAACCCAATGTTAGATCGAATTCTATTATTAATGCAGAGGATATTGAATACAGAATGTTATGCCAATCTTCACCAGTGAGTAGCTACACACATATAATACACACATAATCTGTCTATATCAATTACTCTTGTTGTAGTAAAAAGTTCATTATGCTCACAACCGTTCTAATTTAATTTAATTAGCTGGGGCTCACTCACATTCCATAACTATACTGGTCAGTACACAGCTGGATGTGTACTAATTAGAAAGGATATTGCAAGCAATACAGTAAATAAGGAAACCAATACACACCTGAAATACAAGTAGCATAGAGTTCCAGAAACTGTCAAAGTTAGGCTGGTGGTTGTTGTTAGTGAGACTCATTCTGTATAACATGCACAAATACATATAATTGTATATACACAAAACAGCAAATCAATTTCATTCAGATGTTATATTAACCGATTCTTTCAGTTGATTTTAAGCTTTTATTTCTCCAAGAAAAGTATAAATTATCCAGAATAAAAAAGAACAAAAAAAAAAAAAAAAAAAAAAAAAGTATACAAAGTACTTATGCAGTTGACATTGTCTATTGAATTCTTATAAAAAAAAATTAGAAAAGAAAGGTGACAGATAATATATAGCTAAAATGAATGCATGTAATCACAGTGACTACTTTACTTTTACAATTATATCTACCACATTGTTCTTGCTTTATTGACAAATATTGGGGGGGGGGGGGGGGGGGGACTAGAAACATTTCTAAATTCATAATTATTCTACACTTACAAGACAAGTCAAATTTTTACTCACCTATTACCAAAAATCCTGAGACCGATAATAGTGAAAATATACATGAAGAGGCCGAGAAGACCAAGAATGCTGGCAATGGAGGTGATCAACTGACCTAAGGTCACCAATAATTCCTTTAGATGCTTCCAGGAATTCCTAATTTAATATTCATCACAATAATAAAGTGGGAAAACTTTGTCTTATCATAGTGTATGCAATTATTCAATACTCACAAATTTTGTTACAGGGATCTAACCAAGTAAGAATTATCAACATTAGGTTGAGCAGTATAGAACCACGACGGAATTGTTAATGTTATTATAATATTATTGAGTACAATTAAAGGTAACATTACAGTAATTGCTCCAAGATTGAAGGAACTTTCTAGAATTCCACATAAGTAGGTAAAAAATTGATCCTTGCTCAGGTTAACATTTTACCATTGATCTCACAAATAATATTTGCAAACAATTACTGAAGGTTTGAATACCTTGATATCTTTCCAACCAACACCAACTTCAAAGACCATACTGCATTCACTAAAACCAAGAGGTGAAAACCAGTCTTGAAGTCGGAAAAAATTCCAGCTATACTTACAAGAGCAAGCTGCAGAGGAAAAAAAAATATTAGTTATACTTTTTAGCATGCACATAATATAAACTATGTTTAAATAGTTTGGAATTTAACTGCAAAAAGATTTTTAAAATCAATTTTTTCAATTAAAACTTGTAAAATATTTACTGAATGAAACATGTATTTGCAGACACTAGTTATGTGCACATGTACAATTACAGGAATTATACCCACGATATTTCATAACTTACAGTGCCTTCTATAACACTGAACAATATTTGATACACTTTCTTCCTTTTAAAGAATCTGATTGGTCCCTTGGCATATATGGTCAAAAGTGTGTTGACCACAAATAAACAAGAAAAAAAGTAATTCAGAGCATCTGTATCACATACACAAAAAAACAACAACATAATAACAGTCCAAATAATGCACAGTCAAAATTTGAAAATACAGCTGGTATGGAAACAACTAAACAATAACTACTAAGGATTATTACCTGACAAAGGTTAGTACATACAAAATTATCACAGTTATGGTAAGCATATTAAATGGAATAGGAAAGTCACAAGTACAAAGATTCGAAGAATATCTATTAAAAATTCCTTAGTTTTATAAAAGCTTTGGTTGTAAAAAAGTTTTGGATGATTGAATCTTAGAATCTTGAGTAAGAATTTAACTACATCAATGCGACTTCATTGTACAAAAAATACTAGTACATTTATTTCTAAATGGTTTTACATACAAACAAATGCTTCGTATGTGGAAGACGAAGGGAAGTGAAAGGTCATAAGGAAGACAAGGTTGACAGCATGTGCTCCAATGTTGACCCAGAACCACACCTTTGACTTGACCACAAATTTCAACTTCCGACTTGAATAATAGTAACAGGAACACCTGTATACAACAACAACAACAAAACAACAACAACAAAGAACAAAAATCTTTACAACACATATTAGGCTCTTAGTCCCAATAGGTTGACGTTTCCTTTCCAAAAAAAATTTTTTTAAACTATTCAAGATTTTCAAGTAGAGTATACACTACATTTAAATAGATTAGTGATGTGCTTGAGCACAAGTGGCGAGCGAGCCTGTGCACTAACAAAACACTTCAAAAGAATTTATCAGTCCATTTCTAAAAGTAGAAGTACATAGCTGTTGTGACCATTATATACTTTAGCTAACAAATACAGAACTACTTTCTTACCTCAATTTCCAGAGTACTGGTATTATCTGTAGTCCCTAATATTGCATTCTGACTATCTGTGTCACCAGTAGCTTTTGACAACAAGCGCTCACAATTACTATAAACGACCAAGTTTTTAAAATTATGTCTGGTAAAGGGTCTCAATACCAAAGTAACCTTTCGCCATAACATTTTGTGACTGATTAAAAAAAAAGTTCTAAAGATTACTGCACAGTGTTGAGTGTAACCTTAATTTTTTTTTAAGATTTAAGTGCACCTTGTGGCATTTAGAAACAACCCAGTACAAAGGGGTAAACAAGTAAATTTCCTTGAATGATACAGGATCGCTAAACCGAGAGATTCTGTTTAGTGGAGGTATGGGAAGGGTATACCATGAAGCAAACACAAAAATGTGAGGGTCAAAGTACAAAATGACATATGTACGTCCATATATATATATATATAAACAAATATCCCCAATTTTCAATTGTGTTACCCCTGACAGTGTCTCGCTTGCTTCGCTCACTTGCCAATAAAAAAAATTGACCATGTTTTGGCAATGTTTGTGCATATCTAAAACATTGAAAAACAAGCCCACAAGGTAATTAAATTTGCTTTACCTTCGTGAAGTCTTAGTCTTTATCTCAAGCTGAGTTCTTGCGGGGTCATCTATTTCATCATCATCGTCTGATATGCTATCTACATTAGGGTTCCAAGTTGGAACTACATAGAAGAAGACATGAAAAGATAGTGGTATGCATCAGTGTGTAGAAGTCTAAATGTACATGTATCCCCCTTTCAATAGCTTGGTGAAGTCAAAGTACGCTCACCTTTGCATTAAAGAGAAGTATATCCAATACTGCTAGTTATCTTAAAGCTAACTTGTAACATCCGAACAAAATAAGAAAAAAAAAAGGCAAGCTATAGTCATAATTGAGGTTCTCACTAAAAACTTCTCACTAACAACTTTCCTGCTTTTAGCTTCTTCTTTTATTTTCTTTTTTCTTTTTTTTCTTATTTATTTCAGAGGATTTTTTGTTGTACTAGCTTGTTAAATGGTTCTAAAGAAATGACATACTACTATTTTGTGGCTTCGATAAACTACTATGACACAAAGTAAAGAAAAGTTCGAACATTGCAAGCCTGCCTTGTTTTGCAAGGCCCACAAGTCACTATCAAACGGTTAATCAATTCCATCAATCTATCACATGCACTACTAGTGTACATCATACCTCAGACTAGAACATCACTGAGAATATCTTACTTCACTTGCTTGCTCACCAATAACATTGAAATATATAATATTAGTATGTACCAGTTTACTCCATTGTATTACAAAGCACGTTAAATTTCAATATTAACACCATTTTGATTTTTCAATAATCATATTCTTTATCGGTATTATTACATAAAACATACCTAATGATGCTCCATAAACTTACATCTTTCAATGCTTCCTCTTACATCATTGGGTTGTAGCAGTTCAGCTAAAGATAATATACTAGTATTAATATTATATTGTATTCATTATTTAAACTTTATTTAGTATTAGTCCAAAACCCTTCGACCCCAAAATGTTTTCATCTGTTTGGAAACACAAAAAAAAATGACATTGATGTGCCAGTTGCTTGTCTTTCCAAACTGATAGTTACTATTACTCAATCACAATAGCTATAGATTGTTCATTGGTGTATTTAACATAGTGAAATTTCTGGTAATGTGTCAAAAATGTTGAACAGTTTTGTTTTTGCAAGGTAATTCTACACCACAGGCCTTAACGACAACTGGCCAATAAGCAGAAAGCATCAAAAATAAGTGAGAATGAGCCTTGAATATTGGAGATACTTATCTGCTCTATTTTGAAGATCAATGGCTCGACGAGGTGTCCGGTAGAGAGCTGAGGACAAGCAGTCACATCTAATATCCATTTAGCTTATCATTTACGAAGTTGTTACACTAAGCGTTTGTTGATTTCCGTCTTAGTTTTTTCTATACATTAACATCCTCACCTGTTCTTTATATAGTGTTTTTGAATCTATATCCTAGCTATTGCTCTTACGCTGGGGTCAACCATGAGGGACTTACATACTGTTGGCCACCACAACACTTCATTATTCATTAATTCAGCTGAGTAATAAGGAATTATTGAGAGGAAAACATTAATTATAAGCTCCGACCACCGTACCTCCTTTCTTCATCCAATCGTTATAATTAATGAGATCATTTTCTATTCTCTTCTTTAATTTGTTTCTTCGAATGTTTCCTCTCAGTTCCTCCCTGTCACTTACTCCGATGAACACACTGAAAAAAAAAAATACAATTAAATTACTCAACCAATCCCAAGAGAGTTTAGTATACTGCATTGTTGAACTGTATCTATGATAGTGCTACTGGCATGATAATATTTGATGAGTCAGCATCATCAAGGATTTAACATATTCGAGCCCAATTGTCAGTAATATACATTAGAGTATCAATGGAGTACTGCAATAGATGAATAATTGTGTAAAAATGTTCTGGCCTAGCAGAACAGTTGGACTCTTGTTCTTAGAGCTTCAAGAATAAGAGAGATGCAGAAACTATAGAAATCACAAAAGGGCTTACTTAGTAGTATGAATACCATGACAAGAACCATCTAAATATGTTGTAAGCTCCCAATTGATTAGCTCGTTACGTATGGTATTAATTGCTAATTTAAAAAATGTGTAAGCATGAATTGAAATAAATCTAGGAATATATCTAAACAATGTAGCTCACTCACGACTTGTGTTGAAACACTAGTTTATAAACTGATGCAAAAACAAGAAAAGAAAGAAAATGATTGACAATTAACTACTACTAATGAAAAATCATATCTGAAATCATGAGCAACGCATCCACACACTGCTGTAAAGCATTTCTTCTCTGCATTTAGCATCAATAAACGATACCTTCCAGGCAACTTGGACTAGCTTACTTGGTTAATGTTCCAACTAGGAGATTGAGAACAAAGATGGAGCCCATGAGAATCACCACTCCAAAGTAGAGCCAGGCATAGGTAACACCCACTGATGATTCGTACTACAATAGTAGAAAGTAGAGCAATTAACATTTGATACTATAACAATGATTAATTAGTTCAGACAGTGTCTTGGACAGCATATTATTCCTCCATAACAAGATAGCTTGTGATTTTATACAACATGCAAGTATTATAACTGTATTTTTTTAATACATGTAATGTGTTAGTATTATTCTGAGATAGGCAATTCTAAGTTACAAGCACCCCCTATACCAATGTGGCCCAATAAGAGAGGATAAGAGAGAGGTTCTACTGTAGAAGTTCATTACTACTGTTACAACAAGCAAGAATTTCCAAAGTATATAATACTGTACAGTCCAGACTGTACACTATCAATTAGTTGTACTTACTAGATACAAGATGGCACTCCAACCTTCTAATGTCAGACACTGGAACACCACCAGTATGCCGAGCAGGATATGGTCGAATGACACAAGGCCCTGGTGAGGTCCTCTCTCCCATCTCATGCACACACTCTGACCAGGACACTTGTGAGCCCCCAGTGGAGACCCACTCATAGGACATGGAAACCCACTCACCAACACTGAACGGTTATGGCCTACATGTAGAAACCAAACAGAGTAGGTCCAAGTAAAGACATAACAATGTGTCATATAGTAATAACTTCTTATGTACATGTACACACTTCATGTGTTTTCTATGAATTGTTCAATGGGTTAGTGGATAAGTGACTGTGTTAGTTTTGCTATAATATAAAAGTCAATCTTATAGTAAAAACAATCATAAAGATATGACAAATGATGATACTGACAATAATAATAATGATATAATAATAATATAATAATAATAAGAAGAAGAATCTCTATATTATTATTGCTATTGTTGTTGTTGTTGTTGTTTTTGTTGTTATAGTATTAACATCATTCCATAGTCAATTGTATTCTACCATAAGTCACTGTCTTAAGTCTAATTATTACCAGCTGGAGTAGTGTAGTTGGCATAGCAACCTCCATGTAGTTCTCCACTGAATAGCTGAATGCCCATGAGAGCAAAGAAAAGGATGACTATGAAGGTAAGAGTGCCCAAGTGGAACAGAGGAGTGATGGACTTGGCAAGGACCTTCAGCATAAAGCGCACCTCTGTGTAAAGACAACCATATTAACAAATATTCATAATACATACATAGCACTATAGTCCTTAATCCAGCAAAAATGATGCATTATATCACCAAATTGTCTACACTTAATGGCATATTTTTTCCACTAACTTTCAATACTATACAACAATATAAAGCTAGAGTTATATACTAATATATTTTCCCCCAATTTTTATTCATTAATTGTATTTGATGCACACAGATATTTTGATATCTCTACTGATGTCAGAATAGTGAAATTACGTGTACCTATGTAGAAAAATTTAAAAAAAATGGCATTACCAAAAGATGAATTAAAGCATTAATACACACCCTTTGGCAATAACAGAATCTGTATTTACTATTTCCACTGATGATGACATCAGTAAAAAAAAAATCAAATGTCACTTAAGAATAAAATAATCAGAGCATAAAATTAGCATTGTATAGAGAGACTTCATTTTATTTTTTGTTTTTGTTTTCTAATTGTCTTATCTCGTTCATATTTGACACACGAGAAATCAACGTTCACGTGAAAAGGGGCGGGGCAGTTATTCGGGTGCACATAAATGCAGTAACTTTTGTTAGTTTAGTGAAGTACATCTCGCAGTTCTGAGCAGTTGTTTCCTGGTGCTGTTATGTTCGCAGGTGCGCAGCTAGAGAAGAGACCCTGAAGGAGTGGAAGTACTTGCCACTGAAGACTTTAAAAGGCGGCTCAATTGTAAGCTTTTGAGTATTGACACAACTAAAGACCCTTCTGCACTCACAGCTTACACTAGTACTAGGAAATATTTTTAACCTCTTTGGCACGAGCTTTCCAATGGTGCAACCCCGATGCGAAGCTGCTTCTGTTCAAATGTTACTGAAGTTTTGTTATGGCCAACTCCTACATACTATAGAGGCCCTTTATTGTTATATAAATTTTATAAACCTTTGACAGCTAAAAAATAATTACTTCTTTTACTGCTATAAATCATAATTACAGTGACTATTTGGATAGCATTCATAGGAAAAATGAAGTGTAAAAATCTTATAAAAGTAAATGACAAAAAAAAAATATTATACTATAATTCTTCTATTTATTACGTTCAAACGAAAGGGGCTTCCGTGTACTTCTTTTTTATCCACAAAAATATTGATCCTATGCTCCCCTGAATAGTGTGGCAAATCATACTCTACTAAGTGTGTATAACAGCCGATTTTGAAAATGGAATAATTTGTTCTAAAAAAACGTCTCGCTTTTGATAGCGGATCCGTACGAAGTCGAGTAATTTCGAAGTCCAAATGTCTGTTGTGTAAATATAGTATACGAAAAGAAGTTTTTTCCGCAGTATGTACCGTATCCTTAAGTCCTTCAATGACTATGTCATTATCCATCACAATATCCTTATCAACCAAACGCACGATGTGTTCAAAGTGGCTCGCCAGTGGTATATCAACTTCAACTTCACTGAAGGTCTTCACCCCTGGAACTAAACTGTAATTACGAAACTTCGAACTATCAATTTTTTTCTTAAAATGGGTTTGCTTTGTTGTAATCAACTCCATGAGATCCGAAGACATGCCTAACATATCATTTCCAGAACAGCTGGAAAAATGGGCATCAATTCCAGCCTTAACCACACAAAGTTCTCCGCAAGCAGTCAATAATTTCTTTTCTTGCACATGTAGATAATATATTTTACCACTCACAAGCTTTTCATGCTTTGCAAACATAGCTTTTTGGTGCTCATCCAGAAAAGCACGCAGATCTTTGTAATACGAGGCCATGAATTCTGTTACATGCTTTCCGTGAGTCTCAACTTCTGCTATCCTGTCTGTCACATTTTTTAACCCTTCTTGAAATTCTTTCTCTACTTTCTCAAAATGATCCTTAGACTTAAGCAGCTCCTCTCTCCTTTTAGGTACAGCAGTGGTGTTGTACTCGTATTTGTGTGCCTTGTGATTGGTCAGAGCACAGTCTCGACAGATAAAGCTTTTACACGAGTAGCAATACAGCAACAGTAAGTCATCATGCTCTGGACACTTTGAGGTGGCCTCAGACTTGGAACAATCTCCTAAATTTGCCTTTACTGCCACCATTTTATAACACCTGAGCTGGTATCTGTGGACATCAATCAATCGATTAATATTAAATGCTGTTTTCAAGTCAGCAACAGTCTCTTGGGAAATAACAAATTCCAACCGACATTCTGGACAGCTGATAGGCTTCCCAGCAGGCACTCTGCGACACATTTTCATAACGCACTCCATACAAAAATAGTGACCACATGGTAGAAGCTTAGGGTCTTTGTAAACCTCTTGGCACACTCCACATGTAACCTCTTTCTCAAGATCATCAATGCTTTTCTTCAACTCCGACTGTTCAGCCAATTCTTCTGCACATTTCTTTTGATCAACTTGTACAGCCATTGTGCCTCACTAAACAGAGAAAAGAATGGCCCTGTTTTTCTTGACCTTATATGGTAGCTTAACATCCGGTGGGTGAGGGAGGGGGAAATATTTGTGGGGTTTCCTGTTATCAGAATCCATTATCCCACAGGAAGAGTGAAACCACGCTTTGTGTGTGTGTGTGTGTGTGTGTGTTTGTGTGTGTGTGTGTGTGTGTGTTGAGTGAGTGTGTGTGAGTGTGTGTGTGAGTGTGTGTGTGTGTTGAGTGAGTGTGTGTGAGTGTGTGTGTGAGTGTGTGTGTGGATGTGTATATCACAGTTGAATTGTTATCGAATGTAATTTTTAAAACTGTGTCCTAAAAATGACTAAAATGAGAAGACAGCTGCCATTTTTTTCCCTATCTATTGGAATATCTGTATGTAGCGTATTCAGAGTCCAGTATAACTTTGTCATCCTTACACCATTTTCACAACTGCTTTGTCTTCCAAAGCTAGTCAAACACCTGATTTCTTCCACAGAGCAACTCCCTCATTATTGCTGAATGGCTTAATGTGGGCATATGTATTTTCTGCACCTTCTGATCCACTAGAATCTAAAATACCGAAGTCACTGTTAATCCAGGTCAACTACCTCAACAATTAACTGCCCAGTCGCCATTTTGAAGTAAGCCAAACTTCAACCTTAACTCAACTAAAGGTTTGTGCTGTAGCCTAAGATATTACGGCAAAAACTTAAGACGGTAAAGTATAAACAAAAATAAGGAGTGGAGAGCAGGACAATGACTGTAGCACAGAAGAATGGGCTGTGTAAGCTATTAGTATAATTTTTATTGTGTGTGTTTAAGCCTGATAGCAGTATTAATAATTAGAGCGCAACTTCACTCGCAAAATACAACATTATCAATTAATTCTGGTCCACCAGCATTCTCTTTAACAGTTTGCATGCCTTCAGGATTTTTCGCTGGGGGCGGGAGACACTGTGTGTACTTAGCCACATCCATTTTTAAACCCACAATGCCTACGTATATAAGAGTGTGCACTTATTGGGTCACATACATGACCTAGAATTCAATTGTAGCCAATGTATTAATTACACAACTTCCCAAAATTCTGGGGGGAGGGATTGTGAGGAGACTCTGACAGGGCGTTGGTGGGGAAGAGGTTTGCGACGCCAGGAGGAGGGGGGGGGGGGGGGGGGGGTCGTCTGGGGGGGGGGAGGGAGGGAGGGGAGCTTGATCAAGTTGTGTTTAGGGTGCCAGCCTCTTTCTGTATGAAACCTTATGTTTATCTGACTCTGATCGATTGATCTCTGGTATTCCAATCAACTTGATTTAGGTTATAGCTACTATATAATATTCATTTTAACTTTCATAGTGTCTTATTAATACGTTTGGGCTCTGTGGAGCCTTCATCAGTGACTTTTGAAAAGTGAAAAAATAAAAAATAAATAAAAAATAAAATAAATTATACTTGTTATACATGTAGACACTACGAAAGTTAAAATAAAATATTATTTAATAGCTATATATTTTGCGTAGTAAGAATGATCTTTATGACATAGATTAATATTGTTTTCAAACACTAACAAATTGATTCTATACTCACCCAGAGATAAGGATGAGACTGATTCTATCTTGTATGTGACAGAACCAATTCCCCACAAACAGGAAGTACTGTTGAAATGTGACCATCAATATTCAGCTACCTTTCTAAACATGAACACATTATTCCAATCCTTTCTACTTTGGCTTGAGGAGTTCACTATTGTCCGCGGAACCACTTCAACTAAGTTCTAAGAGAAAATAAATTCTCCATCATTTCTGCAAGACATATTCTCACAATGCACACTCTGCAGTAGTTATTACTGCAAGGCAGAAGTTTAGGATCCTGAAAAGTGTCCTGGCAAATCACACAAGTCACTTCTTTCTCAAAAGTATCTATACCTTTTTTTTCAAATCAACACTGGCCATATCACAAGTAAAAGCCACAGTTCAAGTCTAACAGACAGAGACCAGTAGTAGCTATTGCCATCGATTTAACCAACAAACCAGCAGTGACAGACAGAAAAAAAGAGGTCTTTGCTTTGATATTTTTGTAGTCTCATCTGTAGAGTTTCAGTCTTAGTGTGTTTCAGTTCTATGTCATAGCCCACAGTCAAGCAATGCTTACTTGTAATAGAGCTGATGACTTACAAACCTGAAGGATTATGAAACACGTCTCACACAAAACAACAACAACAACAACAACAACCATGTAGTTATATTATTAATCTCTCTATGCAACCACAAATGGTCAGCCGCTTAGCCAGCATTACAGCCTCTGCTTGTCCCTTTCCCTTTAAAGATTCTGGTGGCAGCAATTTTACCTCAGGCCCAGGCCCAAATGCAAGCACTCCCTGGCCCCAATCCCCACAGTTGTGTGAATAAATATTTGTGGCGGCACACAGTTGGGTTTTATTGCACACATTCATATGTGTGTCCTTTTAAGTTTAATTAAATCAACTGAACTCAACAAGTTAATAGCAGTTTAGGTAGTCACCAGTAGCAGGTATAGCTCAACAGTTACAATTAGTCCCTCAGCTCA
>WLWD01005542.1_pt1 | contig 19998 bp, 18 predicted proteins | sample 6712731 | NCBI WGS metagenome assembly WLWD01 (sample SAMN12718690, study PRJNA576275) | sponge metagenome | isolation source: marine sponge | host: Mycale hentscheli | place: New Zealand: South Island, Marlborough, Capsize Point | collected 2014-11-01
TAGGTAGTGTAATCTGAGGTCTGTAATTTAGCTTTCTATTGCAGCTTCGCTATTGGCTTTGGCTTCGCTCTCTACGTTCACTCCGCCAAAGCCAATAGCGAAGCTGCAATAGAAAGCTAAATTACAGACCTCAGATTACACTACCACCTATTACGTCGGTACCTTCAAGGGGATCGGCAGAGTGTATCAACAGACCTTCGTGGACACGTATTCCAAAGTGGCTCATGCGAAGCTCTACACGACCAAAACACCGATCACCGCAGCGGATATGCTCAATGATCAGGTGCTCCCGTTCTACGAAGAGCACAGCCTTCCCATGCTGCGCATTCTTACTGACAGGGGAACCGAGTATTGTGGTCGAGCCGATCAGTCAGTGATTATCAACAGTTTACATGGCACTGAATAACATTGGAGCACTACGAAAACCAAGGTGAAATCACCGCAGACCCCAAAAAATGGGGGGGGGGAACAAAGCATATGTGAACGATTCCACAAGACCATTCTTAACGAGTTTTATCAGATAACCCTACGCACAAAATCTATGATCAGTGACGAATTACAGATTGATCTTGACGAGTGGCTTATCAAGTACAATACTCAACGAACTCATCAGGGTAAAATGTGCCTTGGGAGAACGCCGATGGAAACACTCATCGACGGTAAAGCGATCTGGAAAGAAAAGTTTGTAAACTAAACTCTATCTGACAGACAGCTACTGATAAACGGGTAACTGTCAGCTCAAGTCTGAACTTCTACAGTTTATCGACTGGTTTGGGGGACGTGGTGATCTGTACGCACTGTTGGTCTTTACACCGATTTTATTGATCTTAGGAGAGATCGTTCCAAAGAGTGTTTACCAGCAAAAGTCTGATCAGCTTGCCCCTATTGCGATCTTTCCTTTGCGCTTTTTTTCGCTGGTTTTTTATCCTTTTGTGTTCATTTTCTCCCGCATTGCTCGTTTGGTCGCTAGATTGCTGGGCGGTGGCAAGGTGGAACAAAACGTGTTTATGACCCGGGAGCAGGTACGTTCCGTGGTTGAAATGACTGAAAGAACGTCATCTGTGGATGCATTTGACAGAGGGCGTATTCGCCGAGTGATTCGATTTGGTGACACGACTGTTGGTGAAGCTATGATTCCCATCGCAGAGGTGACCGCTATCAGTAGCAATCGCGGAATTTTACGCGCTGTTGCTATGGTTCGCGGTAAGGGATATAACCGATTGCCGGTTTACAAAGGGAACACCAGCAATATTATTGGTATTGCTATGTTAACAACATGGGATCTGATGGATAAGAGCACAGTCGAAAAAAAGCTGGAGGAATTTACCCAGTCAGCACATTATGTGCTGCAATTTCAAACCATTGATCAGCTGCTGCCTATCTTACGTCAACGGGAAGACCACATGGCCATTGTGGTAGACGAATTCGGCTCCGCAATTGGCATCATTACTATGGAAGACATCGTTGAAGAAGTTGTGGGTGACATTGATGTTGGGTATGATTTTGAAGAATACCTTCCAAGGCGAAAAAGGATTTTCGAGAAGCTAGGGAACGACGTATATGTGGTTGATTCTAGATTTTCAGTCTCGGAAGTGAATGACATACTCGAAACATCATTGAACACCAAAACGGCACATACCATAGGTGGACTTGTCATGGCCCAACTTGGTTATATCCCTTCGAACGGAGACTTTATCATTGAGAAAGGGTATCGGTTTATCGTTGAAGAGAGCACTGACAGAGCGGTTGTTAAGTTGAGAATAGAATCTGTCTGATCTTTTGGAGACACGGCCTCCGCATTTCTATTTGTTCGAACGACACAGAAAAAATCAAAAGTAAGAAATATTGAACGCTTAAACCATGTTGGAACAGGAAATAAAGCTTACCGCGACCACATCGAATACGCTCAAAAATGTATCTACTTCTCCCTTGGTCTTGGCGTTTGTCGTTCCACCTGTTGATGATACACCGCCGCAACCTCTCAGGTTTCTGGCGAAGTACTACGACACTGAGAATCGAGTGATGGAGCAGAGTATGTGTTCTCTACGCGCTAGGCGGGAAGGAGATAAGTGGAAAGCCGCATTTAAATTAAAAGGCCAAATCGTGGATGGGCTGTCTGTGAGAGAAGAACTGGAATGCGATATTAACGGTTGGTTGAGCTGTGCAGACGATCTACCTTCGGGTTCACTCAAAGATAGGGTGCTTGAGCTGTAGAAGTTCAGACTTGAGCTGACAGTTACCCGTTTATCAGTAGCTGTCTGTCAGATAGAGTTTAGTTTACAAACTTTTCTTTCCAGATCGCTTTACCGTCGATGAGTGTTTCCATCGGCGTTCTCCCAAGGCACATTTTACCCTGATGAGTTCGTTGAGTATTGTACTTGATAAGCCACTCGTCAAGATCAATCTGTAATTCGTCAACTGAATCATAGATTTTCTTGCGTAGGGTTATCTGATAAAACTCGTTAAGAATGGTCTTGTGGAATCGTTCACATATCCCATTTGTCTGCGGTGATTTCACCTTGGTTTTCGTGTGCTCAATGTTATTCAGTGCCATGTAAAGCTGATAATCATGCTGATCGGCTCGACCACAATACTCGGTTCCCCTGTCAGTAAGAATGCGCAGCATGGGAAGGCTGTGCTCTTCGTAGAACGGGAGCACCTGATCATTGAGCATATCCGCTGCGGTGATCGGTGTTTTGGTCGTGTAGAGCTTCGCATGAGCCACTTTGGAATACGTGTCCACGAAGGTCTGTTGATACACTCTGCCGATCCCCTTGAAGGTACCGACGTAATAGGTGTCCTGTGACCCCAGATAGCCGGGATGGGCGGTATCTATCTCACCACAGGCCACATCGTCCTCTTTCTTACGTTCCATGGCCGCGACCTGGGATTCAGTCAAAATCAATCCCTGCTCAGCCACTTTATTAGACAACGCTTTTAACCGGTCTTTAAAGCACGCTAAACCATGTCGCAGCCAGATACTGCGAACTCCGCTGGGTGAAACGAAGGTACCTCGTTTACGCAGTTCATTACTGGTTCGGCTTTGGCCATGGGCAGGTTCTTCCAGTGCGTAATCAAGCACGATGGACTCGACAGCAGGATCGACTCGGTTCTTGATGTTCGGGCTGCGACGGTTGCGATCAAGAAGCGCTTCGACTCCTCCTTCATCCGCCGCCGCTTTGTATCGGTAGAATGTATCGCGCGACAATCCCATCACCTTGCAGGCTTTAGAAACGTTTCCGAGCTCTTCAGCCAGATTCAGTAAACCGACTTTATGCTTGATGACTTTTTCGTTAGTATGAATCATTGAGAGTTACCTCGTTGTGTTTTGATATTGTTTGGTAACTACATCAAAACGGGTAACTCTCATTAAATCAACCCTCGCTTCGCTCGGATTGATTTAATACGGTGTCAGATTTGGTCTAAACTTCTACACTTGAGCTCCTTGATGAAAATGATCTTCTCTATCCCCAAGTCACAGTGGATATGCAAAGGACGATACTTTATCTGAAAATGCCCAAGTCTACCGTAGAGTTAGTGCTCGACAGCGGTACGATACGAGGGAGAAGATTGTGCAACCCTACGTCTGTAACTTCGGTTTAGTTTGAGTCATTATTGTCGTTCCACACGATATATCGCTTGTCGGCATTGCTCCATTCATCGTCAATCTCAACGAGAATGGCACTGACAAGCCTGAGTAAAGATGCCTCATTCGGGAAGACCCGGACAATCCGGGTTCGCCGTTTAATTTCCTGCTGGATCGGACGCTCAATTCCATTCGTCGTTCTCATCTTTCGATGATGCGATTCCGGTAAATTGAACACGGTCAGTCCTTCAGGAACGTTATCGAGCAGCCATTGCGACAGCTTTGAGTAATCTGACTCGTAACGGGCCGCCAGTTGCTCCAACTGAGCGCGGGCAGATGCCTCGTCCGTCGCATTCCACACCGAACGCAGTTCACCACCAATCCGGCTACGAACCTTTGCTGTCGGCGCATGATTGACCGCATTTTGTGCTAGGTGGAACTGACAACGCTGCCACGGTACCCCCGGAAACACAGCACGTCTCGCTGCTTTGAGGCCCGCGTGATCATCACTGGCAATGTAAGTGATGCCATGCATGCCTCGTTTCACCAACGACTGTAAAAACTCCCGCCAGTTGATCTCCGCTTCACTGGTCGCGATCTGCACGCCCAGTACACTGCGTCTGCCATCCGGCAATATACCCCCCGCACTGAGCACCGCCGCATCCACCACCTCATGATCCATCCTGACCCGTTCGTAACGCGCATCCAGTACGAGATACCGAATCTCTCCAAGGGCCCGGTCACGCCAAACCGATAGAGCATCGTCCAGCAGGGCCGTCGCACGAGACACCTGAGTGGAGGAGATCTTCTCAATACCAAACAGATCCAGCACCTTCTCCACACGACGAGTACTGACCCCGCTGATGTACATCTTTGCCACACACAGCATCAAAGCACGTTCACTACGCCGTCCCTGTTCCAGACACTGTGGATAAAACCCGGACTCACCGTGGTTACGGGTCTTGGGTATCGACAAATTCAGTGTCCCAAGAGTCGTGTCCACCAGTTTGGGTTTGAATCCATTGGCATGGCCACGGCGATTATCACTGCGTTCATGGGGCACCGCACCCAGAAACTGGGATCGTTCGATCTGCATGGCCTGATTCATCATCGCGGTAATGACATCACGAAAAGCCTGCGGGCCATGTTGAATCAATTGTTCCATCACTACTTCATATAGGTTACTGTAATCCGGTTGGGTCATTGGGTTGTCTCCACATTTGCGTAAGTCACAAACATGGAACGACTTGATGGCTCAACATTCAATACTAAAGCCTGAAAAACCGGCTTTGGCTTCGCTCTCTACGTTCACTCCGCCAAAGCCAATAGCGAAGCTGCAATAGAAAGCTAAATTACAGACCTCAGATTACACTACCAGGGAGAACAGACGAAACATCATTGTACGAAGTTGAATTGGAACTAAAGAGCGGGGAAATTGAGGAGATGATTTCTCTTGGAAATGCATTAAAAGACAAATACAGCTTAATCCCTTCGACATTAACCAAGCACCAAATAGGATTATCGTTGTGAATCAATTGTCGTGAGCTAATCGTTATGAATCAATACGAAGGAGTTTTGAAGATTAATCTTTCTACAGGATTTGTCGAAGGTGTTAACTATGTTCTTTCGCCGAACTTCGATGAAAGACCAAAAGGAATAGATATCGATGTTTTGGTAATTCACGCTATTAGTCTACCTCCACAGTGTTATGGAGATGGTTATGTGGAGAAACTGTTTACAAACTGTCTCGACCCTAAAGTACATCCCTACTTTGAAGAGATCCACAGACTAAAGGTTTCGGCCCATTTTCTCGTCGATCGCTTGGGGGGGATTACTCAATTTGTATCGACTTCCCATCGGGCCTGGCATGCGGGTGTGTCTAGGATCGGTGATAGGGAACAGGTCAATGATTTCTCAATAGGGATCGAACTGGAAGGCTGTGAAAAAGATCAATTCGAGGAAGAACAATACGAATCGCTGGGATATCTCACGAAATGTCTGATGGAGGTGTATTCCTCGATCCATCCATCACAAATTGTAGGGCACAGTGACATTGCGCCAGGCAGAAAAACGGATCCAGGGCCGGGGTTTGATTGGAAACACTATCGCGAGCGAATCTAATCGACGGACGTACCGCGTTTGTTGGATTGGTTTCTTTTGCTGATTAAATCTTCGATGATAGGGCCAATAATTACCTCCATCGCCATACCCATTTTACCACCCGGCACTACCAGCGTATTCCTTCTTGACATAAAAGAGTTATGAATAACAGACTGGAGATAGGTGAAATCGGGTTTAAATTTATTGACGTTGCGAAATCGAATAACTACAAAGCTTTCATCCAAAGTTGGAATATCTCTCGCGATGAAAGGATTGGAAGTGTCTACCGTTGCTACTCGCTGGAAATTGATGTCCGTTCTGGAAAACTGAGGCGTGATATGGTGCACGTAATCGGGCATACGACGAAGAATCGTATCGATAACTTGTAGAAGTTTAGACCAAATCTGACACCGTATTAAATCAATCCGAGCGAAGCGAGGGTTGATTTAATGAGAGTTACCCGTTTTGATGTAGTTACCAAACAATATCAAAACACAACGAGGTAACTCTCAATGATCCATACTAACGAAAAAGTCATCAAGCATAAAGTCGGTTTACTGAAGGTAGTGTACCCTCAAATCAAATGGCTTCTTTCTGTCTAGCACACTAAGGTAAAAGATTTCTTAAACACTAATACTCAAATAATAATGCATCGAGGCCAAATCCGACGACCTTAGCAAAATATTGGCTATTGCGGACCCAATGTAACCTCTCAATTCCAGTGTCAATCAAAAGTTTCTCACCTTAGCAATGGATAAACCAATAAGATGATTTTATAATCAAACTGTATTGAACAGATGGTTAAGGTATAGGTTGGTCATAAAATCTTATGGTCTTTCTCTGAAAACAACTACTTGAAACAGGACGAACCACCACCTCACCCGCAGCCATCATCGTCATTAACCGCCCCTTTTAAAGGGCATATCTGGAAGTCATTCTAAGGGAATCAATGATAGTAACGACCAAATTTCAACTGGGCCAGGTTGTCCAACATCGTGTCTACCCTTTTCGCGGCATCATCTTCGACATAGACCCACAATTCGATAACAGCGACGAGTGGTATGAAGCCATCCCCGAATCCATTCGCCCCATAAAGGAGCAGCCTTTTTACCATCTGCTAGCGGAAAACCAGGAATCGGAATATGTCGCCTATGTATCAGAACAAAACCTTCTTCCTGATGACTCAGGAGAACCCATCAGACACCCCCAAGTGGATCAAATTTTTACCATGGATAGTGATGGAAACTACTCACTAAAAACAGGAACAAGCCACTAACTGGTTTTCGCTCGATGTAACTCAAATAGAACTCTAGGAGAACTCTAGGACACCCACAAATTGGGAAACTTTAGGACACCCACAATTAGAGCTGTTTATCTGACATATTTACCAGAACAGAATTATCGAATCAGAAGGGTGAAGAATTAGGCTCTACAGAGCAAGCTGTCCATTTATCCAACCAATCAACCTTCCCTCTTTTATCAGGACGAGCAACGACTCTCCCAGAGTAGTTAACAGATGAAAAGGCGGTGACTTACAGTGGTGGGGGGAGATCAGATGCTTTGCGGTGCTGCCAAAACCAGTGCTGACCGAGGGTGTGACTGAATGCCTTTAATTTCTCCGCTGACCCTAACGCTTTCGGCGGCCAGGTCGACTGGGCTTTGATTGCATCCGTCCATTGGCTTTGCGTGTGGCCTAACCTAAACAGAATCTCGGGGCATGACGCCAATATGGCCCCCGGCTTATCTTGCCGTAGCACTCGACCGGTCCAGTCCAACAGGGTTAGGTACTCGGGAAAGGTGATGGGTAATACGGTATCCATGGAGTGAGCGGAATCGTTTTCGCCAGAACAGACAAATGCCATCAAACGGTCACCCTCCTTACACATCCGTTTATCAATCCGATGCTTCACTGAGGTGTATTCAGAGGTTTCCGGGGTCGAGGCAATACCAGCACGGATGGGGTTTAGGTCTACGTAGGTCAGGCAACGCAACAACGCCGCATCATCTAGTAATGCCTGACTGTGAAAACGCCCCTCCCAAAAGCGACCTTTGCATTCGTCCTCTTTGTTCGCTTCTCGGGCGATGCGCTCATTGAGATACCCCATGAACCGACTAACACTCATTAGGGTATTGCGCCATCTTTCAACTGTGTCAGCAATCACCCTGCGCTCACCTTCAGTCACATCACCACCTTCCCGGTAATGACGCATCAGGCTATCGGGCTGATACAGCATGGCCCACCGATCAATAACCTGCTCATCACTCAGGGATCTCGCTTCATCGAGATCAATTCGGAGAATCACATGATAATGGTTCGACATCACCGCATACCCAACCACACCAATACAGAAAGCGTCATTGAGTTTTAATAAACCGGACTCCACCCATCCCTGCCGATGCGCATAGCTCTTACCGCTGTGTTCGTCCTCGCCACACAAATACGCCCGTCGTACGCAACGAGACGTACAGTGATAGTAAGGGGTGGCTTCGATATTGATTTGCTGCCGTCTGGCAATGGTCATCCTGACTCCTGTCTGGTGAGGCTAATCCTGATAGCAAGACTAATTCATTCTTCAGTGTTGTCAACCCCAATTTTGGGGTAATTTGTGGCTGTCCTATATTCTACCCCAATTTTGGGGTAATTTGTGGCTGTCCTATAATTTGATAATTCACCCTCTAGTCTGCATCCTCTGTTCCACTGGTTGCTAGTCGAGCTCCGCGCTCGTCAATAATTAGCTCCTCATCTTGGTCCAATACATAACGCCGTTCTTTCTCTTGGACGAAAACCTTAGTGCCGGGAATGATTTCTTTATTGCGAGGTTGATCGCTATTGAGATTAATAATTTGTTTCCAAGTACGCTGCAAGTCGTCGGCTGTGATGACCAATAAATCACCTTGTTCAGCGGCGTTCAGAGCATACTCCACTGCATCAACTTCATCCGGTATCACTTGGATGCGATCATCGCTGACGCCCTGCTCCAGCAGATATCTGCGCAGCAATTGCGGGATTTCATCATGCCCCCGCCCTCGACGATGGTTATCTGCTTTGCAGATAAAATCAGTAAAGTGGGGTAGGCAAGCTTTCACCGATTCAAGAATGTCTTCATCTCTACGATCTCCTGGCACGGAAATTACAACCATCGACTTACCAGCCGGCTCCAGTTTATGCGCTAAATCGGCCATCGCCCGGAAACCCGCGGGATTGTGGGCGTAATCCATGATCACCTTGAACGGATGCTCATTATAAATATTTGTTCTACCAGGGCTTTGGAAAAACGAGGTATCAAAAGTCCTTAGTCCCATACGGATTTCATCCAAGCCTTTACCAAAGCTATATGCCATAGCAGCCGCAAACATCGCATTTTGCACATTGTGCATGGCCTTACCTTCAATGGTAGCCGGTATTAAGTGCGACCAGAGTAGTGGAATATGAGCGCCATTATCGTAAATGGTAATCATGTCACCATTAATCCCTTTCTCGAGCACAATCGCCCGACCATTAGCACGAATATGCTCCCTCACTAGACCGTGAGTCGGATCCATCGTGACGTAGAAGAGATGCTTCGCCCGGGTATTATCGGCCATTTTGAGACAATATTTATCGTCTGCGTTCAACACTGCCGTATCGTTGGCAACCCGCACCACGACTTCCTTTACTTTCGCCAGTTCGGAAAGCGTTTCGATACCTCCCGACCCCATGTGGTCTTCGGAAATATTGATACAAGCGGCAACATCACATTCGCGATAGCCCAATCCGGCTCGGAGAATACCGCCTCTGGCCGTCTCCAGTACCGCAAAATCGATGGTCGGATCTCGAAGCACAATTTGGGCTGATTGTGGTCCCGTCATGTCTCCTTTCACCGTCACCTGGCCATCGACTAAAATACCACCTGTGGACGTCATCCCAACGATATGTCCGCTAGTCTTCATCACGTGGGCAAGCATCCGGGAAGTTGTTGTTTTACCGTTAGTACCCGTAATCGCAGCAACGGGAATACGACTAGGGGCATCTGATGGATATAACATATCCAACACCTTACCTGCTACGTCCCTGGGTTCACCCTCACTAGGCGCAACGTGCATCCGGAAACCAGGGCCCGCATTCACTTCCACAATAGCGCCGCCCACATCCTTATAGGAATGGGTAATATCATCAGTCAGAAAGTCCACTCCACCGATATCAAGGCCGATAGCTCGAACGGCACGAATGGCCATTTCCCGGTTATCTGGATGCACTACGTCCGTTAAATCAATCGCCGTACCGCCTGTTGACAAATTGGCGGTAGACCGAAGGAAAAACTTTTCTCCCTGCTCTAGTATGGTCTTTTCGTCATATCCACTCTCTTTCAACAGTCGAGTTGCCTGGGTATCGATGTCGATTCGTGTTAGCACCTTTTCATGTCCGATTCCACGTCGAGGATCCGCATTCACCAAATCCACCAATTGCTCAATAGTGGATTTTCCATCGCCAATTACATGTCCTGGTACCCGTTTAGCCACAGCAACCAGCTCGCCGTTAATAACAAGCATGCAATGATCAAAGCCGGTAATGAAACTTTCCGCTAGAATAGTACGAGACCGTCCCTGTTCTTTCGCAACGTAAAACGCTTCTCTAACCTCCTCATCGCTGGTTAGATTAATACTGATACCACGCCCATGATTGGCGTTAAGTGGTTTAATCACGACGGGATAACCGATACGTTTCGACGCACTCACCGCGCCGTCTTCATCTGTAAACGCCAGCTGCCTTGGAACGGGCAGTCCCATGTCTTTTAACAAATTGTGAGTCCCTTCTTTGTCACTAGCGAGGGACGTCGAGATCGTGCCCGTGTCACTGGTCACAGTCGCCTGAATGCGCTTTTGGTATTTTCCATGACCAAACTGCACTAAGCTGTATTCATTCAACCGAAGCCAAGGGATATTCCGGGCCACCGCGGCATCCACCAAAGACTGTGTACTTGGGCCAAACTCCCGATGTTGCGCTCTATGCACGAAATCTTCCAACTCGGCGTCGAAATTAAATTCTGAATCTATTTCGTAGTCCACCTGCTGTTGAAGCTCCTCAGGCAAAAGGTGCATCAGCAATCGTAAAGCCAGATGTCCGGCTTCAATACCGGCGTTGCGCTGCTTGTATGCATAGACCATGTTATACAGCCCAGGCTCTCCGGCGCTACGAGTCCGACCAAACGAGACGCTGGAGCCCGCAATATTCTGAATTTCAAGGGCCACATGCTCCATAATATGCCCCATCCATGTTCCCTCATTCTCAGTTAGGCGGCGCAAGAAGCCGCCGGCCTCTCGATAAGAGCAACCGTGTTCAGATAAACTAGGAATCGCTCGTTGTAAACCGTCCGTAAAACCCTGGCCACATTTAACCGACGGCCACTCTAGCAATACTCCAAGATCCACCACCATTCGAATTACGGGGAAGTTCGCATATATACTAGGACCAACATAAACGTTTGTCGCGGTAATTTTCATGGATTTTTTTGAAGAATTAGATATTTAAAAAAAGGCATGTCATAACAATAAAGTGATACGTCAGAGAATTCAGACAGTTAAAACGAACAGGAATTAACTGCCGCTACTCCGGCGGCGGATAAGGTTTTCGTTGCCCCATATCAAACTGACAACCAACCGATAAAACATGTAATTTCAAATCCAACAAGCTGAGCGTATCACCTCCTGAGGCCTTACTCATTGAGGTGTAACTCAAATCGCTTGGATCAATCACCGTTACCGTGCCACTGCCTACCACTTCGAAGCGTTGGTCAGAGTCAATAAAAATTGAGGTATCTTCATCGATTCCTACCCCCACCATATAGGGGTTATAGGAGATGGCCGTAAGTAGACGCCCAATTCGATCCCTTTGACTAAAATGCTGATCAATCAACAACGTATTTACCAAGCCTAGACCCGGCGCTAGATTGACACCATCATTGGACGGTGTATTCCCCATCGACCCCCCAGCGATCATGTGCTGGGGCATAATCGCCGCCCCGGCGGACGTCCCGGCGACATGCACTCCCATCGCATTCATCTTGCGAATTTTCTGGGCAATGTCTGTGCCACCCAAGATAGTGGACAGTCGCAGTTGATTGCCACCGGTCATAAATATCCCATCCGCTTTCGCAATTTCGTCAAGGTGCACCTGCCGGCCCGCATCAGCCCGGTCGTTAATAGTAAGTGACACCGCCGATTTCACCCCTAAGTTACGAAATATTTCCACATATCGATCACCGGTATCCTCAAGCACAGAAGCGGTAGGGATAATCACAATGTGTGCACTATCCCCCCCGCACAACGAAACGAATTTCTCCAAAATACTGGGAGAATTGGCGCGCTCCTCTGCACCACCGATAGGGATCACGTAGCCACGGGTATGGCCTTGCTTGTCTGGGGAAGGACTCACTGTTTTTCTAATCTTCAAATAAACCACGAATTAATGTCTGGCCCTGTCGAACATGCCAGATCCCGTTAGCCATCACACTACTCATTCCATGGACATCATCCAAGACCAGCAAATCGGCATCAAACCCCACTGCCAGTCGACCCTTTGCGTGAAACTTCAGCAGCTTGGCAACGTTACTAGTCATCAAAGGCAGTGCTTTTTCCATTGGTATCCCCATGCCCAACATGGCCTTGAAGGTCACGGCCATCGCTGAGGATTTTGCAAATCCCATTTTTGTCAGCTCACCTTGAGCATTAAATGCAGGCAAACACCCTCCACCATCTGAGCTAATCGTCAATTTCTCGGGATCAAAACCCTGATCAAAGTACCGTTCAACCGCTTGCTCTGCAGACCAGCCTAGCGCATCTTCATCGGAGGGAAAGGCGGTAAGATCAATGGTACAACCACGCTTGGTTAACTCACAGGCCTCTTCAAACAACGGTTTGTTTCGATTAACGTGAGTGGGGTTAAATGACCGGGCCGGTAGCTCGCTTTGATCCAAGCAATCTCTAATCATCGCTAAACCACGTTCACCATCACCCAGATGAAAATGCACCAATCCCGCCTTACCCGTCATCAATCCTGCAACATGAGCTTCGCTAACTAAACGCAGTATCTCATCTGTCGTGGGCTGACTGGATCGATGGTCGCTGATCGCTACTTCCCCAACGCCAATCACAGGCTCCAGATTCACAATATCACTGCGCACGGAATGGGTTAACGTCGTCGCAGGTACATGATATCCACCGGTATAACACCATGCAGACAACCCTTCTTCTCGTAGCCCCATCACCTGAGTAAGCAACGATTGAGGTGTGCGCGTCAGATCGTCCGTACCAAGCAGTCCGACAACACTGGTTACCCCCGCTGTCGTAAACTGGCTCAAATGCAAAGGTGGGACACGAGTAGAAGGGCCCGCCTCTCCTCCGCCCCCAATAATATGCGCATGGGCATCAATAAAGCCTGGGACGACTCGCGCACCATCGAGATCAGTGTGGACGATGTCTAATCGGTCATCAAGCAGAGGAACGTAGTCGCAAATTTCAACAATCTTTCCAGCGCACACCACCAAATTTTTGATACCCAAAGACCGAGGCGCGTACACATCAGCATTGGTAATCAGTTCAAGCATAGGAATTTCAAATCAGTCCAAAAACAAAGGTAAGTGGCTATTTATTTTATGTCAATCGAGGTGAAAAAGCTTTTGAAAAAACGGTTAGATTATTTACTCATTGCGACTAGCCTCCACAACATAAAACACCTCTACTTCCACCCATTATTAGGACACCCATAAATTAACCAAGCAGTCCGACAACACTGGTTACCCCCGTTGTCTTAAACTGGCTCAAATGCAAAGGTGGGACACGAGTCGAAGGGCCCGCCTCTCCCCCGCCTCCAATAATATGCACATGGGCATCAATAAAACTTAGGATGACTCGCGCACCATCGAGATCAATGAGTGGCTTGCTCCCGAAAAATCAAACCAATCACTAATAATCCGTAGAAAAGTGCTAAGTGAAATGGCAATCCATCTGGTCCAAATACCACCATAGACCAACCACCTGTGAGGGACCCAAGCAGCGCTCCCGCTCCCCACATCAGAGCGAATGCGGCAGAGCCGCTGACTAATTCAGCTCCCTGAAAGCGGTCTCCGAGGGAAGTCAACGCGACGGTGTACACACCGTAGCCTGTGGCACCCATCAACACTAACGTAGGCCAAAGCCAGAAGCTATTCATCACAAAAGGCAGAATAATCATCATACAAGAAGCCAAGAGCGCGCACCCAGCCAACACCCGCCGGTGTGGATATCGATCGGTCAACCAGCCGATAGGTAACTGTAAAACCGTGTTTCCAAGAATCAAAGCCGTCAAAAAGTTCGCCGCAGTGGCGATATCGAAACCATATCGAATACCATACACCGGTATTAGTGCCAATGTTGCTGCATCGAAAACGGCAAACGCAAATACAGCAGCCAGCAACATTGGCGCTTTTGGCAAGAACGTAAAAAAGCTTGGCCCACTGTGTTCTTGTGGTGATGAGTCTTTAAGTTCTTTTATCATGGACAATGGGATAACCCCTACCATAATCACCACGGCGGCAGTCAGAAAGGGCATCCATCCTTCGATTCCCATCCAACCAATAACGAGCGGCCCAGAACCAAAACTCGCCGACAAAACAGCACCATAAATCGCCACTACTTTTCCTCTGTGCTGGCTACCTGCATAGGAAACCACCCAAACTTCACTCAAAACGAACAAAGTAGACATTGTCATTCCCTGCACCAATCTAATAAAGAACCAAGCAGAAAAGGAGTCAAAGAACTTAAAGGCCAGGATAATAAATACCGTCAAAAGCGAGGCGATGATAGCCACATTCCGCCCTCCGAACCGCCTCGTGGCAACAGGGATAAAGGGAGAAAACAACAAAATCCCTATAGGCATCATGGCTGAATTCAGGCCAATCATATCCGTAGAAACCCCCTTCGTTTCCAGAATCAGGGAAAGCAATGGATAGGTCATACCAATGGCTAAACCAAATACCGCAATCGCCGAGCATGCGGCGACTAGGTTTCGTAGATTAAGCGGTGTTTCAGTTATTTCCGAGGCAGACATAGTTTTACGAACGGGAATATCATTAATTCAAACATACACGGAACGGGCAGTTTCAATAAGCTACATCAACATCGGACCGACATTAAATGATCATCATTGCCCAATGATGCACGATGGAATTATATCTGTTTTAATTCAGCATCTACCGAAACCCAAGCACTAATTCCATGAAACGATCTTTCTACTTTTCGCTGCGATGAAATTTGGCAAAACAGATCATCCAGAACAGGTGAATTTTTCCCTTCCCACGGACCATAAAGACAACGCTCCATTGCTCGATATCAGCCGGAGTAACGAAGGGCCGATTGTTCATGTCGGTTGCGCCAAATGGAATCGACAGGAACTCCAGAATTTTTATCCGAGAGGCACCAAGGACGAACTTACTTATTACAGCAGGCAGTTTAATACCATTGAACTAAATGCTTCTTTTTACCGAATCTTTCCCGCCACTATCTTTGCTGGATGGAAAGATAAAACACCCTCGGACTTTGTATTTTATCCTAAGATGCCCCAGGTGATTAGCCATCGTAAACGCCTGAATGACGTTGGGCCTTATGTGGAAGAGTTTGTTACCAACGCAAGTTATCTGGATGAAAAACTGGGCATGATATTTTTACAAATGATGCAGAACTTCAGCCCACATAACCCAATCAATAAGCAGAATTTAATCCAATTCATTCAAACATGGCCTCGGGAGATTCCGTTGGCCATCGAACTACGACATACCGACTGGTACAACGATCACGTAACTTCCGCGGAATTGTACACCCTGTTTGAAGACCACGGGATCACAAATGTGATCACAGACACCGCAGCACGACGGGATTTATTGCACATGCGATTAACCACACCTTATACCTTTATTCGTTATGTTGGCGCCAACCATGAGACAGATTATTCACGACTTGACGAGTGGGCTGAGCGACTTTCACAGTGGGTCGATCAGGGAATTCGGCGAATCGCCTTTTTTGTCCACCAGAACCATGAAGTTGAGTCTCCCCTACTTGCTAGCTACTTCATTAAAAAACTCAATGATTGCATTGGTTGCAATCTGACCATCCCGGAAGTCTCACCAGTTTCTTCACCGAAACCAGAAAATTCGAAAACACAGGCAACCTTGTTTTGACATCGATTGATCCCGGTACTGCTTACACTCGATACCACAGGTAAAACCTCTGAAATAGCGAATGGTGTTTTTTGGGGAGCATTGTATAATCCGATCACCGATCAAACACTCAATTTCAAAACCGTGTCGGAATATTAGAGCGCTGTATCATTATAAGATGACAAATAAACAAGCCCTCGCCAACAGGACAACCCCGATATGGCAACCCCATAATCGGAAACGTACCAAGGGAAAAAGATTTGATTTAAAACAGGCTGAGTTTAGAAAATACTGAAGAAATTACTGAAGGAGGTTGTAAGAGTGATTGATAGTAAAACCACCGACACTAAAACCATTGAAAACATGGATACGATGACGAAACACACGCACGTCTGAGAAGCCACAAGAACAGCGAACACCCAAAGTAACGAAAACGCCAGAAACGCCACCTATTCACTTTTACAAAACTTGAGGAAGATAAACCTTGTCTACACTTATTACCGGCTCTTTTGCCTATGACACAATCATGGTTTTCCAGGATCAATTCAAAAACCACATTTTGCCTGATCAAGTCCATATCCTAAATGTGTGCTTTTTTGTACCAGAAATGCGAAGAGAGTTCGGTGGTTGCTCTGGCAACATCGCTTACAACCTGCATTTACTGGGAGATGATGCCTTACCAATGGGAACCGTTGGAGAAGACTTTGCCCCTTATCGAAAATGGCTAAATAAGCTCGGTATGAACGACAACCATGTCAGAGAAATTCCAGATACCTACACCGCGCAAGCATTTCTCACTACGGACATCGACAACAACCAGATTATCGCGTTTCATCCAGGGGCAATGAATAACGCCCATGAAAGCAAAGTGTCAGATGCCCCTAACGTGACTCTTGGAATCGTGGCACCGGACGGAAGGGATGCCATGGTACAACATGCCGAACAGTTCGCTGCTGCAAACATTCCTTTTTTCTTTGATCCTGGCCAAGGACTCCCCATGTTTGACGGTGATGACCTGAATCGATTTATCAAACAGGCGAACTATGTGGTTGTGAACGACTACGAATCAGAGATGATGATTGATAAAACTGGCAAGACGCTGGCACAAATTGCACAAGAAGTAGAAGCACTAATCGTGACGCGGGGTGCCAAGGGCGCAGAGATTTTCCACAATGGCAACGTGGCTCAAATTCCTTCCGTTAGCATTAGCGAAGCCGTGGATCCAACCGGTTGCGGTGATGCTTTTCGTTCGGGATTGCTCTACGGGGTTAATCATGGCTGGGATTGGGAAACCAGCGGCCGACTAGCATCACTTATGGGTGGAATCAAGATTGAGTATCACGGCACTCAAAATCATAAACCCAGCAAAGCAGAAATCGAAGCACGATTTGAGAAAAACTTCGGGACTTCGATCTCTCTTTAGACCGACGCTTTGGATTAGCTCTTTGGGTCAACGATTGGGATTGATGATGAACAACAACTAGCTCCAATATTGTTAGATCCCCAACTAAGTTGGGATGATCCCCTAAATCATCACTACCCACAACAAATAGGAGAGCCACAATGGAAAGACCAGATGCAATCGAACAAAGCATCGATGAATCTGATTCGCTAGTGGCCTCCTCTTTGTTGCTGAGAAAAGTTGTTGGGCTACTACTAGGAGTTGGCTTACCCTTGCACTGGTCACCGCTAAAATACTCGATGTTGAAGCGAGACTTAAGATAGGACACCATTTGATTTTGACCCATGACATACGCTCCATGACATACCATCATCAGATATCCAAGAGATCAAACGACACTGCCGCGCTGCCGTATTAATGCGAGCGAAGGATGTTGCCAATGCTGGAATCATTAGGCCGCCATTAATATTTCTGTTCTCCCTACTACTAGGCATTATCGTAGATCATCAATGGCCGCTCCGCATGTCGTTCGGCGTGGCAATGCAGTTCATGAGTGCCATCATGCTTTTCGGCGGCGGCATCGTTTTTGTTCTCGCTTGTCGAGAATTTCAGCTTGCGGCAACGCCGATACCCGGTAATAAACCAGCCGCAGCAGTGGTTGGAACAGGAGTATTTAGGATAAGTAGAAATCCAATCTACCTCGCATTTTCCTCCATGCATTTAGCTGCGGTCTTTTGGACTCAGAGCCTTTGGCTCGCCGCTTCCCTAGTCGTAGCGCTACTGTTCATAAATCGCGTCGTCATTCCCCGCGAAGAAAGCTATATGGAACGCAAATTTGGTGAAGAATACACTGAGTACAAAAAGAGAGTGCGCTGTTGGCTTTGAGGGTTTTTTGTTTTTATGCCCTTCTAAATTTATCGACCTTTCCAAACAGGATCGCGTTTCTCAGCAAACGCCTTAAAACCCTCTACACCGTCTTCGCTGTTGTATAGTACATCCACAGTACTCAGCTGTTTACCGGTAATTTTGTTCATGGTGTCCTGGAAACTCCGCCCTTCTGCTTCCCGTAACACTTCTTTAATTGATTGAAACACCAACGGTGGTCCAGCTTCTAGCTGTCGAGCAACCTCCCAAACATGATCCATCAATGCCTCTGTCGGGAAAACCTGATTGACCAACCCCCATCTCAGCGCTTCTTGGGAATCCATCCAACGACCTGTGTACAGCATCTCCATGGCCACATGATAGGGGATGCGTTTTGGAAGTTTTATTGTGGCCGCATCTGCTAGCGTTCCAGCCTTGATCTCTGGCAACGCAAAAGTAGAGTGCTCCGAGGCATAGATCAAATCTGCGGAAAGCGCTAGCTCAAAACCTCCGCCTACCGCCATCCCATTCACAGCAGCTATCACGGGTTTATTCATATCCCGCATCTCCTGTAGACCTCCAAACCCACCCACACCGTAGTCTCCATCTACAGCATCTCCGCCCGCCGCCGCTTTCAAATCCCAACCGGCGCAGAAGAACTTGTCCCCTGCGGTTCGGATAATAGCAACTCTCAAGTCTGGGTCATCTCGAAAGTCTCTAAACACTTCCCCCATCTGGCGACTGGTTTCAAGATCAATGGCGTTTGCCTTTGGGCGATCCAGAGTCACTTCCAGAATACCACCTTGTCGATTTAGCTTAACTAGTTCAGTCATTTGTGATTCTCAATTACCATTAATGCATCCGCTGCGAATGCGCCGTGATGTTCTCCACATAAAATAAGTGGATTGATGTCCAATTCAAGCAACTGCCCTGCTTCGGATTGCGCAAACTGTTGAATTTTCATAATTTCATCAATAGCAGCATTGATGTCCGCCTTCGGCTTTCCCCGGTAACCATGAAGCAATGGAGCCAACTGTAAACTCAACACCGCTTCTTCAACTGACTCTCTGGTTGACGGCATCAGCAAGGTAACGGTATCCCGCAGAATTTCCACCAAAATGCCCCCACTGCCAATGGTCATCTGCAGACCCATTTGCGCATCTCGCGTCACGCCCACGATCAACTCCACCACCGGCGATTCCACCATTCTCTCAAGATACAAAGAATCACTAAGTTCGAATAGGTCCTGCGCCGCATTTTTCAATGCTTCTGGATCATTCAAATTTAGCTTCACACCATTAGATTCAGTTTTGTGGGCAAGGCCCAATGCCTTTAGAACCACTGGATACCCAACCTCATCCGCCGTTGACAATAACTGGTCCAGAGAATGAACAATGCCCCCATCCGGGACCGCTACCCCACTTCCACGCAGCTTCATTTTCGCCTGCGCTTCACTTAATGCAACACTGTCCTTAAGGGGGGGGGGGGGTAGTTGCAAAATAGGTTCACTGTCTCCCCGGTTCCAATATCGCTGAATGTCCGCAGCGATTTCGCAAGCACGCAGTGCATTGTCAAATCCGATCAAAGGTATCAAGCCTTTTTCAGTATACCAATCTGCATATTCATTAGAGATATTTTCCGCCATGGAGACAACCAACCCGCCTCGGCTACCTTCTGATTCAAGGGCAGCGCGGAACACACGCACCGCCTGTAACCACTCTGAATCGTCGCATCGATCTACGTTCGGAAAATCTAATACCAGTAAATTCATGTCGAATCCACACGCGGCCATGGAACCGTAGACTTTCAACATCTCGTCCGGCTTACCCCAACAATAGGTCTGGTAATCCAGTGGATTAGAAACCGTTACTTTGGGA
>WLWD01001199.1_pt1 | contig 19994 bp, 11 predicted proteins | sample 6712731 | NCBI WGS metagenome assembly WLWD01 (sample SAMN12718690, study PRJNA576275) | sponge metagenome | isolation source: marine sponge | host: Mycale hentscheli | place: New Zealand: South Island, Marlborough, Capsize Point | collected 2014-11-01
CATCCCACATATTCAACTTATGTTTTGTGAACCGTTCATTTTCAGCAGCATCTCCATGGAGTCCAGTCTGCAAATCCTGACATTTATTTAGCTTGACATTTCTTACTTCGTCTCGTGGACCACCTTACTTGAGTCTAAGCTACCAGGTAATAATAAGTCACATAACTGTAGTTTCTTTATGCAAGCATGCCAGGAGTTAAACTTTTTGAACATCGCTCACTGTAGTAGAAGGAACTATGTAGCATGCTAGAAGTATAACACTTGTGTGCATGATATTCAACTGTGTTCGATGAATGCAAAATAATCTTGAAATAGAAACAATAACTGCGCACACACATACACCAGTTTGTTTTAAACCAAAGTGATGTGGCTTCATCTCCAAAATCTGAACTTCCCAGTAAAAACTTCTGGCTATGGGCCTGCACAGAGTCTAGCGACTTTACTTTACACACAGTGAATCATAACCTTATCAATCCTGTGAACGTATGTCGGTATGGCCCTTTGGTTCGGCATTGGACAATGAGGTATGAGGCCAAGCATGTGTACTTCACGAGCCTTGCCCACACTTTAGGGAACTTTACCAATCTACCACTCTCTCTGGCCATGAGGCACCAGCAGCACCAGTGCTATCTGCAGAATATATCCAGCTAAAACGAAATTGACTGGACCATGTAATGTTTACTCCATTACAAGGTATATTTGGGGGGGGGGGGGTGGATAAGAAAGGGCTTTTACCCCCCTCCTTGGATTTTTTTTGCCCCCTTTTGAATGGCCCCCCCCCCTACCTTGGATTTTTGAGCATTTGTTATAAAGCCAAAATTAGATAGATCACTGAATCAGTATGAATTGGCAGAAAAATCACAATTAAGTGATTATAATATAGTGATATATTTCTATGTCTATTTCATGCATCTACAATTTGTTCTAAGTCAGAGTCAAGTCAGATAACTGTTCAGGCCATTCTGAACAACATTTCATCAAATATGCTCAGATAAATTCAGATAGTTTTTTCCCCCCATAGCTGTGTAAGTGTTTCTATCAACAGATACCATAGTAACAGGGATTGTGAGACAGATTCTGCCAAGTATATTCAGGTTTGGGTACATATGTAGCCACCCATCATTTCTGTAGCTGTTGAAAATTGGGGGAAATGTTGTAAAAGAAAAAAATTCTGGTAAGACTAGGGGACGAGATCAGGCTAACTCGGTAATACTGCTGTAAGTAATCTTCAGAATATGGACATCCCTCTAGTTCAAATGCTGACATTCCAAGAGAATATTGTAATTTTTCCCATGGTAAATAATTGCCTCAAGCCCCCCCCCCCCCCCCCCCCCCCCCCCCCCCACTTCAGTAAAGGCTACACCCACTTGCATCCTTTGGGAGGAAAAAATCCCTGCAATAGTATACCGTGTAAAGCACACACTGATTTTTATGCCTGGGGTGATTCAAGGGTTGCTTAAAATGAGTAGTATCAGCCATTCAGTCATACTTGATTATAGCTAATCATTTAGTTGCTTGGGCACTGTAAAGGTCCTTGGAATAGAGCAAACAAGATGCCTACTACTCAGTAAATTTGATATCGTAGCTGCTATTCACTTCAGTGCTTTGTGATAGCTTTAGAGTCTGTCCTATAATAGTTTCAGAATTGGAGTGCACTTACCTGTAGGTATTGAAATAATTTCTGTGTGCAGCTCACAATTCATTTGGCTACTTGTAGTTTTACCGATTGAAATTGATAAGTGAGGTGACGTATGTATAATTAGTAATTTTACAACTGACTGATAATCTAGATCGTTCAACTTGAAGTGTTGGCAGATAAGCTGGCCAACTCGCCAGGGTGGACAAGTAAGTGAGTAGGTTCCTGTACTCTTATTAAAGTCTAATATATTAGTTAACTTAATCATTGGCTATTGAAGAGCTAGTTTCAGATTAACCCTTGAACTAACACAGACTTCCCTGGTTGCAGTGACTACCTGGCCATTCCTGTGAAGACATTGGACGACCAGAACTTCGGTTGACTTGACTCCAATCGGCCAAGCCACACCCACAATAATAATAATGATTTATTTTGCTCGCACTGTCTAGGGCAGTTGGGAAGACAGCCAGAGTTATAAATTTGGGCCTAGCTGTGTAGCCAATGAGGAGACCAAGTTGGAAAGAATTTGTCGTCAGCCCAGTTTAAGACTATCTATAGCTAACCAGCGGATAGTTTAAACAAACAATCAGCTGGGGTGGGTAGACATTTAGCACCACAGATAGTTTCTAACTGCACTTGTTCAATAAGGAATAATAACTTATAATGGAAAATTTGAAAATAGCTGAAAGCTATATAACAAGACATTACAATAAGTTTGGCATGGTCATAAACTACATTTGTATGTGAGCAGTCTGCAAGGCTGTACAATATGGAAGTGAATGCATATTTGTAGCTAAATGTATAGTGAATTTTCGTGGAGGTCAGCTAGGCCCACAAAATAACCATAATAATAATGCTGATAATAATAATAATAATAATAATAAAGTTGATAAGAAACAACAATAATAAATAAATAAATTTTTGTTCAAAAAAGCCAATGTTATGTTAATATAAAATTAACCTGATGTTTGGACTTCTTGCCAAAGAGTTTATATGATCCAACAATCTTTTTAGTATCATTTTCTTTTTAACTATGCAAAAGGTGTCACATACATATCTGACAAAGATTTCTGAACATTACACTCGGTGTTAGGCTCGACTGCAATGGCTCCTACTTCTTCAGTAATGTCCTCAATACTCTTTGTTGAACAGATGTCAGATTGTACCTTACCAAATGAGGAGCCTTATTTTATTACAATTCAATAATCCCTCTATATCTATGTGTGTCTACAAATTACTTCACAATTATTAATTACAATGATAGTTATCACTTTGTATGAAAAAACTTATTAATCATTATTTATGCATGTATTAAATAGTATTCTAATTTTGGCTTACAGAAGAGATATGACTTGTAATGCTTCAGTATTTTATTTTTGTACTCAAAATGAAGGAAAATTTTGATTCATCATTCTGACTCTGTGATTATATTGCCTTATTTTAAGCTAGCTTTATGAAGCTAAGTTCATAACTGACTTCGTAGATAGACAGGCAAGTAAGAAGTTAAGACACACTCAGATGCCATTGTTAGTATTATGAAATTGAGAAATAGTCAAGATACTAGATTTGTAGTAAAACACTTCCCATTTTCTGAAAGAGTATGGGAACAATAGATGGAACCTCACATTATGCCAGCAAAGATGGTGACAATCTTGATATAAGAAGTTGGATTGTCAGTCTAATAGTACAGACATTTACATGCTCACTTACATGCTCACTTAAGTTAAATAAGATAAATATCGGACTCACTTAATTAGCTACATACACATGACAAACATTGATTAGTTGTCTACAAATGCTTATTTAAACCTTCTGTCCTAGGTGGTAATTTCTAATAATATGGAGAAGAATAATTAGGAATGGCAATTTCCTGCCACCATGCATATAGAGAATGAGTAATAATCAAGTCATAAATGTTTACTGACATAAGGGTTTGATTTTCTGCTTCCTCGAGCTTTCTCAAAATGTAATCGACTAATGCTTTCTGATCGTCTTCAATTGTTATCAACTGAACTAAAGTTCTTTTGCCCTGAGGGCAAAAGTGTTTCATTTTAGAATTGTATTAATGCCAAATATATTACTAAATGATATTATAGCTAAGCTCTTTTAAAACTAGTCACAATTATTTATAAAATCTAAAAACAATTATGGTAGGTGATTTTTATACTGGGAGCTATGTCTAACAAACCTAATAAATTAATAATATCATAGTATGGACCATCAATTAAAAATGTTAGATATAGGAGAATGCTAAAATAGTTATTACGTTATTGTAGAGTATTTTCGAGAAAGCTTGGTAAAGAGACACTTGTTTTGCCATTGTGCTGATATTCACATTTAGTATTAGAAGGTTGCTAAAAATTGTACATGAGTATCAAGAAAAGTTTAAATTGTGTTTATTATTGCTAAATTTTTAGGACAACTTTTTTATACTTTGATTGTTCATGCATTTGTTGACTAATATTTTTACATCTTAATACTCATTATGTACTATAATTCGCAATACTATAATCCATATTGTTGTTAATAGCATAATTTGGAGTACAGCTGTCTTCTTTATCATTTGTGCAGATTTCAAAACCACAAATATATTGGGCTCAAATAAACAGTTTCAATATACTGTTGTAATAATAGTCTTAAGTAAATCATGACTTTTATTATTGTACAGTATATAGTACTGACATTATATATATATATATATATTAATAATATATAATATAATTATGTATATTGTTTATGTGTGTACTGGTTATAGCAGCATGACCAAAACTGAAACCAGCAACAGGAAAGAAGTAGTAAATAAAGAAACAATATCATATTATTTCAAGCCCTATATTTAGATTAAAACTACTTATTCTCTAGATAGTGTACCTAGACCTGAATAATAACCAAAACATAAACAATATTTCTCTCCAAAGGGATAGCAGGATGAAAACAGTCTCTGATGATAAATAATTACATTTCTGTCAAGACTGTTCACCAGTAAAAATTATTTAATACAGAATTCAAAGGTTAATTTAGAACAGAGACTGGAAGTTAAACTAAAGCTGGAGTCTGTGGTTTGATATCCAGTGGTAGCCATAAGAAAGCCTCTTTCATCAGGTAATTGTCCAGATTATGTTAAGACATCCCTTCAAATTTGATTGAATTATTACATACACCCATGTGTTATAAGACAAACCAGGAATTTGTGATCAGCATATTGATGAGGTCCAGGGGAGTGATATAGTGTTATTATTTTCTTACTAAATTCCATAGACGATTTGTAAGGGAGTAGAAGAATAATTGCAATGTTAACTTAAATAGATGAAGGCATTATTGAAAGAAGTAGCTGGTCTAGCCCACTAGTATCTGTCACACAACCAGATGATAAGGTTCAGCTGGGCATTGACTAGGCGTTTGATTGCAAACAACACCGCAAATATTCCTCCTTTCACATAGTTCATCTAAATAGCTATTAAAAGGATCTTTTCAAGTTTAGTTTCACCTATCCATCTCCTGCTATTTAGGAGCATTACATGATAATAGCTACCATCAACACCAGCACTAGGGGATTCCATGAAATTTTATGAGCATTAAGCAACGATAGTTACCAATAGCAGGTGAACGGTGCGATATCTCGCAAATTAGATTGCTTAATTTCATTACTATGTATCTAAGTTGATTGGCTCATCTACCATTTGTCACAGCACCACAAAAGTCATTATCCAGCACAATACAATCAGTATTTAAATATCTATCACATAGCAAAAATAAGATACTTACTATTATATAATTGAATACTGCCTGTATATATTATCTCATTTTGATACACTGTGTATAAGTAAATAGCTTCCAAGTGATCTGCTTCTGTATTTGTATAACAATTAAGTAAATACCAATATGTATATAGAGGCAATCTGTAAAATCAAGAAGAAATGTAGCTGTTACAAGCCTGAAATCAAAGTTTGCAATGTAACATTTATAGCTCTCTAGTGCAAATGATCGTTTTGGCTTGGCACACTGACAGGCAGTAGGTATGCAGATCATGCACTATTAATTAATTCATCCTGGGCTAAGAAATGTTGTGAAACACTTCCTGTAGGACTCATGATAATAGTAACTAAATTGATCAGACTTGGCTATTTAGCAAGGTATCTACTTCCTTGTTCATTTCTTATAGTGACTGACAATATTTGATTGTTGAACACAGCCACTATGGAGATCCAGTGGGTTCATTACATGCTATTGACTCTCTTTTCAAGAACAGTTTGGGCAAGGAATGATCTGAATGGAACAGTCACTGGATGTGATGGCCACCCTTGCAGCATAGGAAGGCCCAATATTCTGCCATTAACATCTGACCAAGAAGAGGCTATATTACTTGCTAGATGCCAAGCCAAGTGCTTAGAAACAGTGAGTGAATTGTCTCAGGAAAGAGTCAATATTATCTTACTGTTCAATGTGTTTTGCAGTACGGTCAAGAATATGAAAACTTAGTAAGTTGCATTGGATTAATTATTGCAGAAGTACTCTAGGACAAACAAATTGTTGATATGTTTTTCTGTTACAAAGTAATCGTATATCAACTTTGCATGACAAATTACAGAGTAATTGCTGTGAAATGCAAAATTAATTCTATTCTTTGTGATATCACTATAGTTACTTAGAAATTCCAATAGAGAATGGTTAATCTTATATCCAATAGAGATTAAAATGTCACTAAACATGATATAACCTTCCTGTAGTAGTGTTGCATTCTAAGACACAATAGCTTCATATCAATTTTGTAAGGAAAGCTAAAACACTTTATAAAGAAAAGGGAATACAAAAACACTTTCAATAGTCTATATTTCCAATACGACAGCAAATAAATTATCTCGTTCACAACTTATTGATACATTTTAGTTGCACAAGCATTTATTTATTTATTTTTGCAATAGAAAAAGTCTAGGTTTTGGATTAATAATTATAACTTAAAATAACTAGCAAAAAGGTTTTAATTCATTATGAATCAAATAGCAGGATTGTACAATAAACAGTAAAAGCTCTTTATTGACCCATGCTCAAGTGAAAGCTACTGAATGTGCATGACATGGGCTGATGAGAAAATATTACAAGCTACATATCCTCTACAAAGTTACCATGCACTCCTGCCCACTTCTTGCATACTTGCACATCCGCTAGTGACTTTGATGCTTACCTCTGTTCTTTACTCCTACATCTGAAGACAAATTAATGCGTACTTGTTAACTTGCATCAGAACTCTGTAAAATCTAATTTTTAAAAAGTGTATTTAATTACAACGGTAATGTATCGCAAAATTTCAAACAAGCAAGTTAAATTAAACACATCAAAGTATGTAAACATTACTTTTATAAAACTACTCCAAGAAAAGTAAGTATGTTGATATAAAGCTAAGTATGCTGTCCACATAACTACTATCACGTAAAAAAATACTACGTAAAATCAAAGAGCAAAGATTGTTTATGAGTTGTTAATTAATCTAAAGTTTGATGAATCTATGTCACTATTATAGCAAGACTGTGATTAGAACAGAATATAGCAAAATCATTGTTACTTCCTAAAAAAAGATACTTATCAATCCTAGGAATAGCAATAGGAATAGGCTTGACTTTAGGGCTTGTATCCATACATTTATAGAGCATCTTAGTATAACATGTTATGCCTGTAATTTTACAATGGCTAGAAGGTTGAGAGTTCATAGTCCAATGACAATAATCAGTAGCTAATTATTATCACTCAATTTCTGGTAAGGTAATACTATAACTTGAAGTAGGCACCAAAACTTTGATCATGATAAAACAATGTATGAAGAGCAGCTTTAAATTAGGGAATTTGAATGCAAGCTTACTGATCCTGCTCCAAGTAATTCCAGCCTTCATGTTAAACAAAATGGACAGACCTACTTCTCAGCTTAAGCTGTACATTATATTGTTGTTCAGTTTTTGGCATTACGGGAACACAAACAAACCACAATTATTTAATTATAATGCCCTTGTGTAAAACAAGCCACACCTATAGATAGAAAGTGCTAAATCACATTTGGGTCTGTGAGTCTGATGAGGATAAGCGTGAGTCATCACTAAGTGATGTACAAGCAGTTAACAGCTCATGCATGAAGTTGTGATGTAATGCACCTTATGTCATGGAGATGTACTACACTGATTGCTTTGAACAGTTCATGGAATGAAACACACAGACATACATTCATGTATTGAACACTTCATTAAAACCATCAATGTATTGATTAATTGCTCTCATGAACATATGTTACAGATCAATTACAAACTTGGACTGTTTTTAAAATGGGCCCGACCATTTCCAAATCTCAGACTGTGTCAAACCCTTTTTAAAATTATCAGATCATTAAAACGAGTCAGATAGTAAACCTAGCAAAAAACAAAAACAAAAACAAACTGCTAGATTTAAATAGGGTAGTTGCCAAAGCAGACCCAAGACACAGAACTCTTGTGTGTTCGTAAATATTTTTTCTGAATAGAAATATTTAAAAACAATATTGAAATAAAATAGATAGTCGTTAAAAAGTTTACTTCACTAGTCCAAGCAATTTGGGCATGCCAATCCTATTAAAAACTCACTTGATCATTTGTGCGTCATCAGTCACTTGTCCATCTTCTTAAAAGAATGTAACTGAAAAGACCTCGCAATAAACTTCTTTTAAATGAAAATTTAAAAAAGCTCCCACACTCACAAATAACTAGTGCAGGAATACATAGTCATACCATTATAATTATAGGAAAGGCTACAGTTTATCAATCTATTAGAGCATTAACGAAGGCTGAGTAAGGTGGGTCGCAGTCATCTAGGGTGAAAACTTATAAGATAGGCAAGGTCATTCAGTAGACAAGGCTATGTTCTCATGGTCAGACAAAAAAAGGAAAAAAAGACAGGTAAAAGTACACAAATTACAATGTGAGAAATGCATAAATATGTAATGAGTTTTTTCAAACTAAACATTTCACAAATTTGAACTCCCTCTTGGTCCCACTAAAGCATTCACCCGCACAGATACAAAGATCAACAAACAACAAGTTAGATGTTAATGAATTGTGTTGCTCAGAGTAATCTCTTTTTCTAGCTAGCTTTGTGCACAACAGATTCATTACAGAAAGGTCACTAAAAATAAGGGGAAATAATAATATATTACATCTATGGAATTCTGAAAGGAGGGTTTATTTCTCTTTACCAACAATGGAGTGATATGATCTAAATCAGGCTATTATGCCCATAACCACATTCTTTTATTAACAAATTCAAACTATATTATAAATTACACAGGACACATCAAATTAAAGGAAAAAATACATTTTCTCTTTTTACTCTATGTGTCATATTAGTATAATCATCTGAAGTCCTGCTTTTCCGGCTCACTTCCATCAGAAAAAAATAAAAATAAACTAAGAACAGAAACCTGCCTTGGTGTCTATGTCCTTGGGCTATAAAATAGTTATAAACCAATAAGAATTGGTTTGTATTGCAATTCACAGACCCTCGCAACTTGGGCTTCACCCTCAAGTCTTGGGATTTGTAATCACATACAAACTCAATATTGGTTATAACTATTACACATAGTCATGGTAGCACAGTAGGTACAGTGACATTATTTCTCAAAGGTGACAAGGCAACACATTTGTTAAAGTGATTTAACGTCTGATTGGTGTGAATACTAACAACAATTAACCCTAACCAGCATCCAGGGTTTCCTAAAATGACTTATGTATTACGTCTAGTCTCTTTTCCTTTGTTGGCTATCCTCCTCTACACACAAATTTGACATTAGCTAGGCTTGCATCTGGAACTTTGGAACCACTAAAACATCATATCTTTGAAATTTTTATTTACTGTTTTTTAAGGTTGCAACAAACAATAGACTAATAATTTGTGCTCTTGTGTGCTCTTTAATAGCAGAGCAGACTTTGTATCTGGTTGCTAGTAGGAGACTGCCTGACATTCAGGTGAGACTGCTCTTGGACCAGCAACATTTGTGGCTAGTTTGGAGAGGCTGTTTTAAAATGGGCTGGCCTGTTTTTAAATGGTGATAGTGCTTTTCATCATCACATTTGTATGTGCAGCCATGTTAAGCTGCTATGGTATTGGTTGCCAGAGCTATGCCTAGCTTTGAAGAAACAAGGGAGTAAATTTTGTGTTCACTCTCCCCACTCAAACACACATTCAGATATATACATTTAACTACAATAATAGTATACATTATGATGCTCATTTAAATTTCAGGCAATAAATGAGCCTTTTAATAAATAAAAAGGAAATTTTACCTTTCATCAAGTAACTAGTGATAGGTAAGGCCAATAACTACAAATAGAGCAATCTGTTTTAAACTATTATCCACAAAATATTACGAGATGGTATTGGTAGTATTTCCTCAAATATTCAAATCTTATTGTTTTGCTATTGAATTGAACTAATACAGGCTAGAAGAAATAACGTCCTTTGGCCTGCCATATCTTTGACCAATATTAGAGGAAATATCTGCTTAAATATTTCAGAAGTAAGTTCATATATGATAGCTAATCAAAATAACAACAACCATTTTATTTCTAAAAGCATTGTTTACATGACTATGTGCTACATGTCTATATAATACTATTACCAATAGTACCAGTCAATATTATTGCTGATATTAAAAAATTTTGCAGCTGGAAGAATGCCATAGAGGGTGTGTGATACGAAGCAACACAAGCTTGAACCGTGCAGAGTGCAGAAAGCAGTGTGTAAGTTTTAACTCATAGCGAGACTCAGAGTGGTGTACTGAGAGAGAGAGGAATAGGATTCTAGTCAGAGCATAACCACGCAGGGGGGTTGTGGTTCTCACTTGGTCAACTTTAATAACCGCGGAGGAACCGCGGCCCGCCAAAACAACCACGGACCCGCCAAAAAGCCCACGCATCAGCTGTAACTCAGCCTGCTCGGAAGCCGTAGAAGATGGGGAACAAGAAGAATAAAAATAACAAGAGAAATAGCTCTCACAGGCATGTGTACTACAAGAGGAAAAGAGTTGTAAAGAAGACCAAGCTGGCTATAAATGAAAAACCTTCAGATGTAGATCTTGAAGCTCAAACTTCTAAGGTGGCCATAGAAGGTAGCAGAATCTGGTAAACTTCAGGCATATATTAATGATTTGACAAAGCATTCATCTGAATGTGAGGGATTCATCATACTTAGTGGAGAAAGCAGAGATGGACTTGCATCTATTCCGGAGAGTAGATGTTTGTCTTGCCAAAAAGTGATAGCATTCGAAACGTCCACCAAAGTGAAGGGTCCCAAGGGTTACCGCAGGTGAGTGTAGTGTAAATTTTGGTTGTGATTGTAAAAATGTAGGCCAGATAATTCATTTAATAATAAAATTCTGCTTTTTAGTTCTAAAAATATTCTGTCGTTGACATATACTATTTTAAATAATTCTTGGTTCATCCATAAATAACATAGTTCAAATAATATAATGCGAAGCTTTCAAATTCGTGTAAGTACCAGCTTTTATGGGCAACGCCCCCTAGCGTCACGTCATAATCATGTGAGCAAATGATTTCTGTAGCCAGCAGTGTAGTTTGCTTTATGCTCAGGGAAGTTAATGGAGTTGAAAGAAGTGAAGTTTTGTGTTGAAAATGCATACAGGTGGGCTAGTCAAGCTTCTCTTATGAAGACAGCGTTTCCATGTACCATTTTCATTGGTCTAATGATTTGATACCTCATTAAAAATAGTTAACAGATTACTTGTTTTTTGGAAGGAGATTATATTGTAATCGGCGAGCGAGACACTTACAGGGGTAACACAATTGAAAATCGGGGATGTTTGTTTATTTATATATATGTTTGGACGTATGTATGTCATTTTGTACTTTGACCCTCCGTATTTGTGTGTTCGCTCGGCGTTCGACCCCGTCCCAAACTTCACTAAACAGAATTCTCTGGTTTAGCAACCATTGCCCTTATCAGCTTAGAAATTGAATTGTTTACCGCTTTGAATTGTTTTGCGGGTGCTGGGAGCTCCATTTCTATTCGAGTTAGTGGCGGTGACACTATTTGTCACAGTTATAAGCACTACTCAACAGCATTTACTTGACAATTCATTGTCCACTAGACGAACTGCAAGGTAGGTCTTGCGTAGGTATGTTCAGTTGTGTGAAAGTATTGTGCGTTACAACTACTATTAAGAATATCACAAAGAAAAATTTAAATAACGTGACTTGATTTTTGTTGCTTCTTTTTCAATTCAAACAGTTAAGGGGAGTGGTTACTATGGCATTGAATCCCCTTTACCGTATATGCGTAATTTAACAACTCAACTTTATTTTAGTAGTTTGAATAACAATAGTGTAGTTTAAGGCTCGCTCGCCATTTGTGCTCAAGCACACCACTAGTAGCTAGGTAGTGTTTAATAGTGCTCAGGGTTCGCACCTTTGGTGCTTCATATTAACCTGGAATTTACTTGCTAAATAATAGCTCCACTGTATTTATTTATTTGCTACAGTTACATAATTTTAAACCATTAGCTAATAATTAATGTTAACTCTGTAGATGGGAGTGTAACCTTGCCGCCGTGTGGGGTCAAATGATCACTGGTGGTGGACATAGCCGGCTGGAAGAGATGAGACTATGGCCGATGATGACCCGACAGTAGAGCAGGAGGTGCAGCAGGAGGTGTGGCAGGAGGTGTGGCAGGGTGAAAGTGAACCAATTGAAGGTAACCCTAAACTTTTCCATGATGTGCAAGTTGCACTCAGCAGGCTAGTTGGAAAGGCAGATCAGCTTCTAGGGAATTGTACCACCAACTTGGCTGAGTGCTGGATGCACATTCGGACAAAGTTTGATGGTAAAGTAATAAACAGGTCTCAGAGTGGCTCATGGGAAGGAAGGTGCATGGGAGCAGGACTACAGCAACATCTGGGAAAAGATTGGGGTCCGAAGGTGTGGAAGGAAATGGCTGGAGCATCTCCTAACAAAGTGTATGAAAAAGTTGCAAAATGTTCTATGAATAGAGTAGGAAAAGATCGTAAAAGGAAAGCAACTGAGGAAGTGAAAGAGAGCAGAAGGAAGAGCAAGTATGCAAGAACAGATGATATTACAGCATGTGGACACACCCACATGAAGAAGGAAGAATAAGGAACATATGTGTGTGTGTGTGTGTGAACATTAATTGTTTATGCTGTAGCATGAGAACAGCAGTTGATTGTGTAGTCATGTGTGGTCATGGTTTATTTGTATCAGTTGTTGTGTTAATAAATGTAGGAATGTTGTATGCATGTGTGCTTTGCAGCCTTTCGTGTGGCTTGTAGGTGTGGTTTCTGTGTTGTATTTAAAGCTGAGTTTGTGCCATGTGCTTCAGTCTTGGTTCATGTCATTCAATTCGTTGTGCATGCATTTTTCTCTAATTAAAGTAATTTAATAAGCCGAGCATATTGTGGAATAACAGTTATGTGTGTTAGTGTCAATGAACTTTGTAATGTTTCCTGTACCATTTGTGGTCAAATATACTTCCTGTATCACATGCATATATTCTGGTTGTAACTGTTTGATGGGGGTCTTTTGATACAATCATTCTGGGTAATAGAACAATCCTATTGTAAGGCTAAGCGCTACAAGCTCAACACAATACTACACATATAACAGGCACGATCAAGGAATTACACCTGAAGACATTTCTAGTGGCATTCCTGAAGATCATTTGGTTGAGCTTATGCAATGTTTCTATAATACAAAGGTAGCAGTCACCAAAGAAAAGGCAATTCAAATTGAGCTAGAAACAAAAACATCAGGCTGATAATCAGCAGTGGGTCTTGGAGCACCGACGACGTATAACTGCATCCAGAATAGGAAGCATTTTAAAAATGAAAAAACTAAAAACAAACTAAAAAGAGCAAAAAAGTAGAAGAATTGCTTTATAGCACTTTCAGGGGTAACGCAGCAACACGATATGACTCAGCAAAAGAAACAGAGAGTATTGAAGAATACATTACTTTTCAAAGAATGAGAGGTCACGACAAGTTATGTGTATCCAAGTGTAGATTTATAGTTTCAACTGCTAATCCATGGCTAGGTGCTAGCCCAGAAGGATTCGTGTATGACCCTGATGACACCTATCCACATGGTATAATTGAAATTAAAAATCGTATCGTGATCGTGAGAAGTCATTAGCAGACGCATGCCGTTCGTTTGGTTTTTGTTTGGAGGAAAAAAATGATACATTGAAGCTCAAAGTCAGGCACGCCCATTATTTTCAAATCCAATGCCAACTCAATTGTACTGATAGAAACTGGTGTGATTTTTTTATACGAACTAACAAAGATATTTATGTCGAACGAGTTCAAAGAAACCCTGAATGGTGGCAGCAACATCTGAGAACAGCAAAAGTATTGTATTTTTCATCATTATTGGCAGAATTGGCTTGTCCAAGACACAGAAATGGAGGCATAAGAGAACATGTCAATTTCACACCATGAATTCTAATTAACTTGGTTCATTCATAACCAATTCATTCTAAAACAGTTGTCAATTGCAGATTCTGAATTCATTCTATTACATTACGTGTACAGTACTAGTATTACATAATCTAACCACACCACATACGCCAAGAGTGCATTTTTTTTGGCATTTCTGCATTTCTGCATTTCTGACCGAAAATACGCTGCTCTTGTACGGAATTCAAGGAGTAAGGAGCAGGGCGGCACGAAAGAATTTTTATTAAATCGTTTACCAGACTCGCAGTATTACCGTTAGAAGTACCCCTGCTAGCCGCTTGCGGTCACTGCTGGCAAAGGGTATTTTGAACTTTTTCTTGGCTGCTAGAGCTAGACTAACAATATGTGGCGGCTCTAGACATATTTATAATTTAGTTGCATAAAACCTAGCTAGGGTGGTAGAAGCGCTATTATGAGAGTAATTAATTATTAGGTCCTTTATTATCACTGGATCAAGTATATAGAGATGGGATTGTGCTTAAGTAGCCCTTAATATTTTATAACTGTAACTGAGAAATATACAAATTAAAAATTTGTTGATAAAATTAGAAGAAATAAAAAGTATATATGAATATTCATGAGTGAACTCCACCACGTAACCTTAAGATCTGTGCTTGCTAGAGTAGTTTGATTTGTGCAACAATATTCAGTGAGCAAGTGCAGCTGAAATGGAGACAAGTGTTGGGATATATATTTCAGTACCTAAATGGAACTGTAGGTGTGGCTACATCTACCAATTAGACATTAATGTTGGAGTATTTTATTCTAGAAATAGTTAAACTGGGCTCAGTTTGTGGAAAGTAATGAAGAGTTGTCATGATCTTCAGTAAATCTTTACAAACATTTCATTCATTAATACTAGAGCTGGCCTGAAAGTATTACTTATTCTAATATTTTTTATTAAATTTTAAATATAAAAAATAATTTAAATATATTTAAATATGTACATAGATGAATGAGGTACTTTAGCACACAAAATAACAAGTAATCAAAATGTTTACTTATGCATCATTAACTGTGCCACTAATGCTTACATATTGATTCTAATAATGAAATAAAATTTTTATTTATAGAAAAGTGAGTGTGAAGACTATATCCTAACCTGCAGAGAGAATAATCGACAATGCTACGCCCTTGGGCTGTCTGGATGTCACATTGAATGTGTAAGACTTTATAACAAGGATAAAATGAATCAAAAAATTATAATATTTTAAATATTATATATATGCAGCTATTAAATTTTATGCAAATTATACACTAAGTTTCATTAACTATTAGCAGTACATACATATTCATTCCAAAATAATATATAGCTGCTTGTTTGTCAAAATAATGACAGGATTAAACAATCAGCTCATTGCCCCTGCAATATAGCATGCATATCTTATTTGTTCATAGGGGGACCAAAATGGTTGTAAGACTGGCTGCTTGAGAGCTTTACCACCCATCTCAGAAAATCTTCCAGTGTCACCTGAGTCTGCCATTAATATCTCAATCACAACACAACCTCTGCCTCAAGATCCTGGAATGTTTGATATTCTACCTTACAAAGTGCCACAAAATAGTTCTGCCATTCAACCACTTCTGACTAATTTTTTGATTAAACTGGACACTTCCTCAGGATCTTACTTCTACTTGCAGGTAATGAATAGCAAACAAACAACTTTTCTTTCTGGTCTAACATTGAATATATTCCAGGATACAATCACAGAAGGAACTGTAGATCTGGGTTACTGTGCTTGCCAGGCTGCAAATATTTCATTTGCAGCAGTTACATCAGCAGGACCATCAATGTTTTCACCAGTTTCTCCTATCTGCATCCATGGAGGTGAGCACAGAATATATCCATGTTTATAGTGAACTAATAATGAGATGAAAATGTTACTACACAAAAATATTATTAAAATTCTATTAGGTACTCGTTATCCAGAGCTAGACCCAAACAGTTTAAATTACACCGTACATCTGGATGAAAGACCGGAACATGAGGCAAATGTTCGCATAAATGTATCCTGGGAAAGACCACAAGGTAGGTTAGATGATAAGAAAGTAATAATTACATATTGTAATAATCCTATGTGTCCAGTCTTAATTTTGTTTACTGTTCCAGAAGTTGCCAGCACTGTTTATCAGTGGGTTGATGTTTTATAATATATACACCAGCAAAACTGGCATTTATAGAGCAGAGTAGTATTTGAGTCATCCCAGCTAGCAAGTTAATCAGATTTTCATTCCATTAAAAAAAGTCAAATTTGTAATTGTGTAATAGAATTTAAACAAATAAGACTGAGTATGTAATTTTGCTTGTTTTTATCACATGCTTTGTGTGTTTCACTTTAGAATTTCATTTGGTTAAAAACTATTCCATCTTATTGGATCAAGTAGCAAATCCATCTTCAACATGTTCATCACCATATAGTTATCATCCCTTTGGTATTACACGCACAAGCTTCGAATTTATTGCCTACGACGAATACGATATTCCAAAAGAAAACTGTAGATACAAATTTGAGGTATGATAGTTTACTGGTCCATCAGAAATTGTAAAACATGAGTGTGTTTTTTTGTGTGAATTTGTGTGTGTTGTATAGATTAATGTAAATCCGCACAGACAACAAAATCCAATCACAATAATCATCAATACAGACCTTGAAACATGTAAGTGTAGCAATATATTATTGCAGTAATACATTATTGGTATTACATGAACTACTTAAAATGTGCTGGCAGTTGATGATGCAAAGCTAGTGCTATTCAGAGTCACCATTCCGTACCAGCCTTATCAAAACAGAGAGAAGTATCAAACGCAGAACAAAGCCTCATGAAAACAACTTACACAAAATATATTACCAATAATTGTCTCTCACTTTGAATTTGAAATAATTTATGATGAGGCAGGGTTGTTTGGGAGGGAAGTTTGGCCAAGTCCACATCTATATATCCTAAGTTCAAATCAGTGAGAGTAATTAACATGAATTTGGTAGAGCTAAATGCTGATAATTTGGGCTTAGCCTATTCAAATATTAGGGGGGAAGCTGAGAACTTTTAGGGAAGAGGGAACTGGGAAGTTTGAGGAAGATGCTTCCCCCCCCTCTAGAAGTATAAAGCTTATGAGGTCAATTAAGCCAGCCACATTAGTGGCAGGTTAAATTTGCTCCTATTTAACTCATTAAGCAGCAAATTTTAAGTATATAACCGATAGCAAGCTTTTTCGAGATAAATGTTTGTGATTTACAAAATAATTTTAACTTGTTCCACTATAATAGTTACACTGTCATCAAAGCATGCTTGTTAGTATGTGACATCATCACAGTTACTGAGGCTGGTTGTGGTAGCTAGAAGTTATCAGTTACAAGGGAACTTTTTTGAGATAAATGTTCGTGATTTACAAATCAATTTTAACTTATTAGATGCATTCTCTCTCTTTCACAGGCTTTTTAAACAATACAGAATTAAAAATATTTGGTCGCCACTGGGAATCGAACCCAGGACCGCTTGTATAATACACAAGCGCTCTGCCACTGAGCTACGACAACCAGCCGGCAAACAACACTCCAATTCTGTATTTATACTGTTAAGGAGTACTGCTACGCTACAGTCACACTCTTAACTTGTTCCACTATAATAGCAATAGGCATCAAAGCATGCTTGTTAGTACATGACATCATCACAGTTACCGATGTTGGTTGTGGTAGCTAGAAGTTATCAGTAACAAGGGAAAGATATGATATAGGTGACTGAATTAGTGGAAAAAATTAGTTCAGCCTGTTCTTGTATTTTAATTTTTTGAATGGGAGAGCTGATTGCTGCAAGGACGAAAGCATATGTAGGTGTGACTGGTACTATAGCTAAATACTGACAATATAAACTAACTACTACATCACTCAATGACTCCCATGCCAACAGGAGCAATGTACCAGATCAGCCATGAATACATTTTCTCCCTTCAAGCACTAAAGTACAAATTCAAAAGAACACCTGTAAATATACAATCTGTGAAAAAAGGGAAAAAAATCCTAAAAAATAAAACTGGTAGACTATAATATGTCAACGAACATTAATATGTGGGGGCGTGGTTGTGACCATTATGATGGATGGCTCAGTCAGTCAATTTAGGCATTGTATATCATGTATCACGTGATTACATCCTTGCAGTAAGGCAACCAGTGAGAATCTGACTGCTTTTCAAATTTTCATTGTAATAACCAAGATTTTGTTACCGCTAATTTATTTTCAAGAGCCAGAGATGATTAAAAATAAAGCCTGAGAGTGAAATATCTTGCTATATGTCAGATATCTTCACTGCAGTAGTTTGTATTAGGGTTGGTAACTAGTGGTGTAAATTTAGTTGGCTGTTAAACACTCTAGGGGCTCCCCACACTCCCAGCTGCTGATATTTTAGCAGCTGCTCTAACCTGGTAAGGTAGGCTTCACTAGAAGCAAGTAGCTGAAACCACCCCCCCTCCCAAGCTATAACTATTAGCCTATCAATGAGTTTTGAGCATTATAGCTTGAAGTCACCTACCTAAATATATCATTGTAAGCTGGAATATATGTGTCATATATATATATATATTTTTTCTTCTTCAGTTCTTCCAAAGATCATACCAAAATGCAGTTATGATCTAAATGCTACAACTGGATTAGCAACAGCAAAAGCAGGTTGGATAACAGAAAACACTGTTGACACTCCAATACTACTCAATTATACATCCTCCTTCAAAGTGACTCCTAATAAAGTGATGTGGAATGGTAAAGAAGACACAACTGAAACTCTTGTGTTCTCTTATCCACAATCACGTATTCCTAGCTCTGAGGTAAATGGATTTATAAAATAGTATTTGCTCAAGGTAAGCCTTTACTATATGCTTGCACATTGTCTCCTATTGCACACATCTTAATTGTAAGCTTGATTGTAAGCTTATATCTAGTTATTTTAGGGGGAAGTTAGTAGAAGTTATTATTGTACCTCATTATAGGTAATGAAAATACCAGATGTCCATGAGTAGTGAAAAATTGTTTTCTAAGTGACAAATGGTACCTAAAAATAATATTACTTGCCATTTCGCCAAGATCCGTGTATGAATAAAATCAGGGATTTATTTAATGGGAGAGACGGTAGATAATTACTCCCAAAATTATCTGCTGCTCCTTGATCTACACTTTCAACCAAATATTTTTAACCATGAGTATATTTTATCAAAACATGTTGAGCTTAAATATACTGAGGTTAATTAAAGTTAATTAAAGTTAATTAAAGTTAGTTTATCTTCACATTTATTTTATGGACAGAACATTTCTGCTATTTATTCATACAAGCTAAAGGATATTGTACCTTTCACTAATGACGATGAATGGATCAGAATTATTGTGAGTTACAAAATAATTATTATAGATAGCTATGAGGTATATTATGCATTATTATACTACCAACAAGTACACCACCACACAGTGGCACCTGATGGAAAATGGAGTAACATATCCCTACCAATTGGTTTAGTTGAATCTGTTAGCTTCTTTTCCATCACCATAGTCGTCCTTGTTGACGATGCTTTACCAACAAGACTCACTTTACTGATAACGCTTTACCAAACCAGATCACCCACCGTTTTCCTCAGCAACCCAGCACAGCTTTATAAGTCACAGCTGTCTTTGTTGAACTCTGGTTTGAGAGTTAGCAACAGTTTTTACTACTACGGAACTAAGAATTGACTACAATCAAAGTAAAATATCTGCAATTTTTGCATATAAACTACGTGAGTCCGCCCTACGATTAACTTAATCATTTGATCAAATTTTATTAAGCACTAAATCAGTACCCTGTCATATGGTTAAACTCTGACTCTCGCTTGAAAGCACTA
>WLWD01004741.1_pt1 | contig 19993 bp, 5 predicted proteins | sample 6712731 | NCBI WGS metagenome assembly WLWD01 (sample SAMN12718690, study PRJNA576275) | sponge metagenome | isolation source: marine sponge | host: Mycale hentscheli | place: New Zealand: South Island, Marlborough, Capsize Point | collected 2014-11-01
GTACAGGGTAATGTTAATATATTTTGCCTCATTGAAATTTGCAGGAACTTTTCTGGAAAGAAAGGCATAAACAGTGCTAAGCATGAGGAGAATGAAGTTGTAGATGAGCGAAACGATCAGGTAGTTGACTGGTTTTTCTGAACATATCAGTTCTGCGCTTGTGGCTCTGTATATAACACTAGTTGAGGGAGGGACAACTGCCAACCATATGGTGGCTATGACAACCTGGACAAATATTAGCATGAAGGCCAGTATAACCTGAGAAAGAGGACTGATGAAACGAGGAGGCTTTGTTGAAGCTTTAGATGCCTGGCTAAATATGCGATATATTCGGTTGGTCTTCACTAATAGTGCGCTGAAGCACATGGCAAAGCTGAAGCCTACCCCAAATCGTCTGATGGCACATGAAGCTGCTGATGGCTTGATGACAAACATGAAAGGCATAATATAGCAAAGGATCAACCCTGCCAGCAATATGCTGCTGATTTCTCTGCTTGATGCCTTGACGATTTTGTTTTTGTAGCACACAAGAAACAATATTATAACACATACGGTCATCAGAAGACCAATGCTTGAAAAGATGAGCAGAGCAATCGGCCATGAGTGAGAGATCTCCAGATGAGTTATGGGAATAGGGATGCATGCACTTTTATTAGAATTAGGCATATCTCTGGCTTGACAGCTTTGGCAGGTTTCTCCGTCGCTGATTTCTCTACTAGAGCAGAGTGAGCATATCCAGCAGCAACGTGACTCAGCTCTGGAGATTTGCTCATAACCAATATCACAAGGTTCACTGCAAATAGACCTTGGAACTTCATCTCCAGTGACCCACTGAATAGGTTCTGTTATCTCTAATCCATTGTCCCAGCTACCGACAATTTCAAAGCTGTAGTTATTAGTTGTATCATTATACTGCAAATTTTTTATAAAGAAGGCACCCGTCTCTTGCGTCCTGTTAAATGTGATCTTGTTTCTAGAGGGTCCAGTAAAGTTAACACTGTAAAATGACTCTCGTAGAAGCTCTCCATTTATTGCTCTACCTAGTAATCTGTCTTCGAGAATTTCATTACAGAGAATCCCGTTTATGCAATAGTTTCCCACTAAAATGTGTATGGCATGAGCAAATGCATACACTGCATCAGTCACAAGTGTGAGTTGGCTTGCTTGCACATGTGCTGTCCTGTCCAACATGTTATCGCTGATACAAGAACTGTTAGGAGCAAGTGAACAGTTGAACGTTTGCTCCCACAGCTCATGAAACCAAGGATTTGAAGTGTTTCTCGGAGTGAGTGAAATATAATGGTCGTCAAAGGACTTGTCTTGGCTGGCTCTTGGTAAGACACTGAGTATTCCTCCTGCATCTCTCCTGTACTCTTCTGGCAGTGTATCTCCCCAGGTATCTGTCCCGATCCAGGTCATGTTATCCAGTCCAGTAGTACCATTTTCTCTAGCCTTCCTTGCAGCTCTCATAATGCCAACTGCTGTCTTGAGTTGGCCAAACACAATGGCCACTGAGGCATGTTTAATGAAGTTTTGACTCATCTGTTTAATGGCATTGTCATACGCTGATTCTGGAAGGTCGGTGATGGGTAGTGCAATTTTTACTGCTATGCAGGTTCTATTGTTCATGCTTAAGAATGTCTCTACAGCTGCTATCCCATCTCTGCCATATGCATCATTAGAGTACAGGGCATACACAAATGTCCAGTCAAACTTCAAAATAATGTCCGCTATGGCTCTAGCCTGAAGACTGTCCGGAGGAATGGTCCTGAAGAAGTACTCAAACCTGCTCCTGTCTCCTAGAACGTCTGCTGTAGAAATGTAGCTGATCTGAGGGATGCGGTGAAGTCTGAGCAAGTTGGCAACATTGATAGACACTCTGCTGAACTGAGCCCCAACCATGCCCGACATGGACACTGTAGTCCTGTTAGTACTGCATGCCTCTTCCCTTGTAGTAGCCTGGACAAAATGGAAGGCCTCATCCAAGCCATACCTGGAACTTCCACAAGTATCTCTAATCCTGAAAGCCAGAGTTATATTAGGGAGCAGGTCAGTCCTGCTGTTAATTTCATTGATAGCATAAGCCATGGACTCCACTCGCTGCACTGATGGCTCAGTGAGTCCTGTGCAAACACTTCCATCAAAGTTGCTATGCACTGCAAAGAGTCCTCCAAGCAGCACCACATCACTGGTACCACCAACACTCTGTGACTGGTACACCAGATCTGTCTGCTGACAGACTAGGAGCTGCAGCAGACACTGGCTGATCAGCACTACTTTGAATATAAGCATAGCTATAACTGACCAGCTATCAAACCATCAGCTAGGACTTAACAACTGAAATAGCTTTTAGGTTCAAAAGTTCTTCTGATAATGGCAGTACTACTCTCAGAATGTGTGATAACCCACTGTGACCATAATTTGTACGAGTATCCAAGATAAGGGAAATTAAACTTCCATGTATGGTTTCACAAATTATCTAGTGATTTAAACAGTTTGTATAGTAACAGCACTTGCACACACACACCAAAAATAATTAGGTAAGAGTCATGAATATCCAAAAATAGGAGTCAATCATTCCTTTCTTATGTTAATTCATATTTGTGTTTTTAATACACATTATTATAAAATGTGTATATTATATGAGACTAGTAGTATGTGAGATTAAGTGCACTATCCAGGCAAGCATACTTAAGAAATCATACAAAAGTCCACGGCGTTTTGTCATCAATCCCTACAAGTACTAGGATGTTAGTGTGGCTTTGATGAATGTGTGCATTTATAAGAGAGTAAAACGGAAAACTAACTGAATCTGAAAGTAGGTTCAATTATTTTTTGTACAAATTATATGCTTGTATAATGCTATTAAGAATTCCTCTGTTAAGTTGTTTAGTCTGTGCTCTATGTTAGGCGAGATTCCCCTTGGCATTATCATCAGCATGAAGTCATTTCAAAATTTGTCCACCTTTGAGCTGTAACATAAATTGGTAGTTAGTTGCTGCCACACAGGAATGCAATGGGGGGATGTCCTGGTGTGTGTGACAATTGAAGCTGATCACATAGGTTTCATTTTGAGATAATTTCCCAAAGGGGAAGTCACAGTGCCAAGGTTAGTATGAAGCTAAACAAGTATCTCATCCATTATTAAGTTACAGGAAATATATGACATGACTTAATCTAAAAAATGCACACCACAAGGGCCAACTCTAAATCTGAGCGAGATAAACTTACAATTAACATTGTAAGGTCATATTACATCCGACCGTAAACTTTTAGAGTGAGACGGCTATTAATAACTTTATACAGTCTTTATTATGTACATTAGCAAAACAAGCTGTGGGTTACACCATTCTAGTTGACTACCACAATCACTCGTAGGACAGCCATATAACAGAGCATAAGTAATTTCTTGCCTGTAGATTACTATAGTGTGGCTCATGGAAGAGGATAGAGGAATATATAACCACAAATAACATTGTAGTATATATTTTCTCTAAGCCAAATATCTACAGCTAAACTTAAAGTGGCCATTGTAGTTTATTACTCAGAATATTTGAAGCAGCTGCTAAATACGGAGTCATTGCACAGTTCATTGGGTTATGAAGCCATTTTTTTTTAACATTCAATAGTTGAAAATGTCATTTTAGCGTCAATTGAATGTGTTGTTATGTATTTAATATTGTCATCCTCTTTGTTTAGGCTCCGATGCTATTTCTTATTCTGGTATGAAATGTGAGATCTAGTCAACTATTGATGTTCAGTAAGTAGTCCTTGTGTTTAATTGCAGTACAGAATTTTATATGGCAAAGTGAGAAATCGTATGTGAAACTATTCAATCACACCAATTATCACCAAGTTGTAAACAAGTATATATCCAGGCTGATAATAAGGTAGTTTACACCTTCTTAATAAGCACATACTAGCATGGAAGCAATGTTATAGTGTTAAACCTTTCTCAACTGAGCAGTCTGTATCGTGGAACTTAGGTGTATTGTGAGCACCCTGTGATCATCCCTTCTCACACACATACAGTAATTGGACTTTGTGTTTAATACTGTTCTATGATACTGCAAATGTAACTACATTTTGTTTCATAAACACTTTTTTTTTACGATTAGGTACCAATAACAATTAAGGTATATTTCAAGCTGGAGTCAATCCCCTCATTAGTATAATTTTTCCCTTAAACAGATGATGGCAGGGATATATCTTGTAGATTACAAGTAAGTTTCTATTATTTCCAATACATTCAGTAATGTACCATAATATTATTCATTTGATACTTGAGAATATCATGAGTCTGTTGGTTTAGTATTCATGTGAGTACTGCAGGCACGAGCGTAAATGTGACCAATGAGATGAGAGTGGCGTACTTTACTATCAAATGAAAAATACATTTATAGTGTGTATTGCTCACAATAAGCAAGCTGTAACTAGGGGCCCAACGTAATAACCCAACGTAATAACCAAAAACACAGGTGATATGGAAAATGGTGCCTAAAGTACATAATCATTTTATTATTCATTTGATACTGCTGGTAAACATCACTCGTCTGATTGGCCATACTTACGCTCGTGCCATGGTACTCACATAAATGCTTAGTCAACAGACTCGTGATAATATTCTCTGGTACCAAATGAAAATAAGTTGTATTTACTTAGTTAGTTCTTGTTGGACTACACATGTTGCTATTACAATATAATCTCCTTCAAAAAGAACAAGCAACCTGTTAGCTATTTTAGTGAGGCATCAATATAGCTCGAGCAATGAAAATGGTACATGGAAACTCTGTCTTCATAAGAGAAGAAACTAAACTAGCCAGAAACACTCACCGCTATACATTTTCAACATGAAACTTCACCTCTTCAAGAAATATTTGCTCACGTGATTATGACACGACGCTAAAGGGGCGTTACCCATAAAAGCTGGTACCTACACAGAGTTGAAAGCTTCCTGAATTCTCAACAATTAGCCTGAAATTAAAAAAAGTAGCACAATAAGAGGTCCTAAATCTTCATTCTGAGTAATCAACGGTTAATTGTCAGTAATCTTCTAAATCAGAGCGTGACAGACAGACAAACAGACAAACAGACAGGATAACTACTATAACCCTCTCGCGCATGCGCGCTGGAAGGTTAACAAATTAACTTAGAAGAGATTAAATATACCACAGCCAGGTCAAATAAGATGATGAAGTATCTTCCTGATTCAGTGTAATAGAGTTTTGTGTAGTCCAACAAAAACCAACTAATAAAAACAACTACACCTAACTGTGTCACTGTGCCCCTCAAAAAGTATATATTATATAATATATGTGTGTGTGTGTATATATATATATATAATTCAGTCATTCTCGGCTGAAATAATTATAATAATATCAAATTTTCTCGTTTTTATAGCCAATAATATCTTACTCCAATGTTTTGACATCTTGCTGAAGTCCTCTTCAGTTGACCCCTGAAGAGGACTTTGGCAAAAAGTTGAAACGTCGGGTTAAGTTTTTATTAACAATATTATTGGCTGTTAAAAAGCAAGAAAATGTGCTATTATTATATATAATATATAATATATATACATATATATAGTGCGATGATTGTAATAAATTGCTTATTATACATTGGATATTTTCCAACAACACCTTTATCTCATCTTCTTAACATTTTCCTCTTTACTTAATGTTTGGCAACACCTTTGTCAGTCAAAATGCAATACTCTTTTCTTGAATCACGTATGTGCCTATCCAAGCTTCTTGTTAGAGAAGATAAGCTACCAGGTTTGTATTCTTCCCCATTTCTAATAAGAAGTCCTGTCGTTCAGAGGTAACTCCACCATACTTCTAAAATTTCACTTGTACAGACTAAGCACGGGTACATTGGAGCATTCTATAGGACATTATTGATTGAACGCTCCTGTGATATGTAAATACTCAAGGAAAATATCCAATGTATAATATATATATATATATTTACATCCAATTCAGTGTATATATATTTTAATTTTGCCAAGAACGATACAATCGGATGAAATATTCTATTTCTGAGTACATAGTATCTATATTTCCTATAGAAATTAAAAAATAACTTACCTTACTTACATACTGTTGGTTGGCCAAAATATCTAGTAATACATAATAATAATAATGATAATAATAATAATAATAATAATAATAATAATAATAATAATAATAATAATAATAATAATGTCTATTCAAACATAAACAATAGTGATCATAACAGAACATGGAATGCTCACCTTGTGGAAAGTACAAATCTGTTAATTGCTAGCAGCTATTAATAGTTGAATTGTTAACCAGCAAGTGTGAGAATTGATTATTGGAGTTATGCAATCACTGACAGCTATATTGCACTGAATCAAACTGGAGGATACTGCATCGTCTTATTTGATCTGGCTATAGTCTACTTCTTCTCTTTCAAGTTGATGCCTCTGGGAACTATTGTGAAATAATCATCATGCCCAAATCTTTGCTATTTCGCATTTTAGTGATTGAGGTCTGCTTGTTAGTGAATGGGAGTCATCCTCCAATCTACAAAGATGACATGGTTGCTTCAATTGTTCCCCCTAAGCCTGTAATTCTCCTGGGAGGGCTGTTTCCTGTTCACAAGAACCAGAATGGAACTTGTGGTGAGATTCTAGATCTGGGATTCCAAAGACAAGAAGCTATGGTATTTGCTACTCGTACGATAAATGCTTCTCCTGACATCCTTCCGGACATTACCTTAGCCTTTGAGATACGAGATACTTGTGTGCTAGTCAACAAAGCTTTGGAAGAAAGCCTCCCATTTGTAATAAGCCATAACATATCAGGAGTGGTAGGAGCCGCCTCTAGCAGTGTTTCCATAGCAGTGGCTAACTTAATGAGACTGTTTAATGTGCCTCAGATCAGCTATGCCTCCACTGCTAAAGTGCTCAGTGACAAAACAAGGTTTGAGTATTTTTTCCGAACGGTTCCACCTGATTCTCTTCAGGCCAGGGCCATGGCTGACATTATTAAAACATTTAACTGGACTTTTGTTCATACTATCTATTCTGATGATGCTTATGGCAACGAAGGGATAAGAGCTGTATTAGATGAGCTGGAATCAGACAATAACTCAAAAATATGCATCGCCTCGAGTACAAAGATATTACCAGGGACAACTGATAAAAAGATTTTTGATGAAGTCGTGCAAAAAATAGATAGTGAATGGTCAAAAAACTCAACAGTTGTGATCATCTTTGGGCAACTTTCTACAGCGACTGGGGTACTTAAAGCTGTAAAAAGAAAGGTTGCAGTAGACAAAAGTTTTGCCAACAGAATTACTTGGATAGGTAGTGATGCCTGGGGTGATCAGCTTACATCTGACCTTCATGAAGTAGCCAAAGGAATGTTGAGCATTACACCCAAGGCTTTTCTGAGTAAATCCTTTGATCGTTACTTTGAGTCCCTCAACCCTCTGAACTATTCCTCTAACCCTTGGCTCCGAGAGTATTGGGAATTCTTCTTTAACTGTAGCTTTAGTGGAAGCCACAAACGAGAATGTGATCCAGCCAATGAAGCTATATCGAGTGCAGGAGGCTACAAGCAGAACAGCAAGGTCACATTCACTATTGATGCTGTGTACGCCTTTGCACATGCTATACATAACATGATAAGCAATTTATGTCATGGGAAATGGCCTTGCCCCCAGATTATTCTACGCAATCAGGAAACAGTTGTGATCCACTATGGAATACTGCTGAACTATCTCCACAATATAACTTTTAGTGGAGCTTCTAGTGACACAATAGCTTTCGACAGTAGTGGGGATGAAGAAGGAGATTTTTTGGTCAAGAATTTAAAGGAAAACGGTCCCAAGGGTTACTACTACGAGACAGTGGGCTTGTGGCTTCATACCCAAGGATTAGACTTCTACAGACCTATAGAATGGTCAACAAGTGCAGTAGATTCCCCTCAGTCAATCTGCAGTCACCCATGCAAAGGAGGAGACTTTCCAGAAGCTGTTCTTGATCAGCCAGAGTGCTGCTGGACTTGTAAGCCTTGTCCTAGTCCTATTTTAGTCAGCAATGGAAGTGCTTGTTATCCCTGCCCCCTTGGGTGGAAGCCCGATGCACAAAAAACTCAGTGTGAGGTCATAATACCCAACTACTTGACATGGCATGATTGGTTTGGGGTTACGGTAACAATATTTTCATTAATTCTTACAGCCATCACTATTGCAACCATGGCTACATTTATACGGTGGAGAAAACATGAAATAGTTGTGGCTTCTAGCCGCGAATTAAGTGCTGTTTTGCTCACTGGAATACTTCTTTGCGACATTCTCCCATTTTTTTTCATTCTGAAGCCGTCAGTTTTTACATGTATTATTCGGAGAATTGGAGTGGGTATCAGCCTTTCTCTATGCTACAGTGCTATTCTTGTGAGGAGCAATCGCATCTACAGAATCTTTAATCGACTTAGAAAAACCACCCAGAAGCCTGCACTCATCAGCCCTCAAAGCCAGCTAGTGTTTACGTTCCTGCTTCTGTCAGTTCAAGTGGCGATATCGGCAATTTGGCTGGCACTGCTGCACCCCGGCACTGTCATTGTTTATACTGGCTTTGAAGCAGAGCTGAAGTGTAAGGAAACATCATACACTTTTCTGCCCATAACGCTGGGCTACAATTTAGTGTTGCTTGTTTTGTGCTGTATCCATGCTTATAAGTCCAGGCACATTCCTCAAAATTACAATGAATCCAAATTTATCAACGTTACCTTATATTCAACATTGATCATTTGGCTTGCCTTCGTTCCAAGTTACTTCGGCGCCGCAAGATTTGGAACTATATTCCTATCTTCCTCAATTGTCCTTGGGCTTATGATTTCTTCAACCACAGCCATTGGCTGCTTCTTTTTTCCAAAGCTTTTGGCAATCTTTGTGCCATCATGTTATGCTAGTCAAGAAGAATTAATTGATGCACCCATAAACAACCAAGTCATTGGAGAAAAATTGGACATGCGCAGGGTCTCTGTCAGTCCAGCTGGTCAATCTTTAACAAGATTTTCAATAGAGCAAATGTTTCCCAGTAAAAGAAGCTCCTTTGACAAAAGGGGATCTGGAAGCCGACATGGCTCTTTTGACGACAGAAAGGAATCATATGAACTTTCAAGTGATATTGTCACTGGTGAGTCAACAGTACAGTACAGTGCTCTCAATATACATGCTATGAACCATCCCATATACTATTTATGAATATTGAATCTTCAATTCACTTAGCATTAATGATTTTTTTTGTAGGACGTCAGCTTCAAGTCCCTAGTTTGAGCTTTACTCGATATTCTCCGAAAACATCTGTAAGTGGCTCAACAGATCAGCAGCAGCTGCATGCATTCTTCAAACCACTCACCAAGGATTCAGGCTCTCAAACTATTGATGAGTATGTTCTGTTCTCGGCTCAGTTTCGGAATATGTCCTCCATTGTAGGCTCAGAGAATTTGTCACTTCTGGATTATCGTCCAACTTCAAGAAGAGAAAGTGCTCAAAAGAGAGAGATGCTGTTGAGAGAGAGCAGTCTGGGACAGCTGAGGGATTTGTATTCATTGCTCCCATTGCCTGATTCTCCCACACCATCACCAGCAGCCAGTCTGGATGACATAAATGAAGAGACTGATGTTACACCTCAGCAAGATTTACCACAATGTTCCAGTACCCAGGAATTGTCGCAAGATTGACTCATTAAATTTTGATTGGATTTTTGTCACTGAATGAATGATTTTGTAGTGAATGAGAATTGACATTGTCTCCTCTTTGTAGTTGTCATTACTTGTACATCATTCCAATAGGTAATAACAGTATAACTAAAGCACAAGATAGAATGTACACATGTAGATAACTCACTAAGGTGATTATTGAAGTTTTTTTATCAGCGAAAGAGGAGAGGAAGTAGAAACGATGAATTCCAGCTGTAAAGTATCGCGAAAGCATCGGGTGACTTAGCTTGCGAACGATGCTTGCTGACATCACGACACTATGAAATTGACGACCTTTTGGTAAAGATTGCTTCAGGGTGTTGCCAGAAGTCTCACGAGGGTAGCTAAGTTTGGTTTGGCAGTGAAAGAAATGCGTGCGAGTTCTGGGCGGTGAAGTATGAGCTGGAGGCTACATCTAGGCAGAGGCAATCAGAGGTGCATATGGGGTGCCAGATCCTTATATATATATATTTTGTTATCAGGCATCTCTAAGTGTAAATTAGGAAAAGACTCAAAAAGAGACTATTAGAGACTAGAAAAGACTAAAGAGACTAGAAGAGACTAAAAGACTAGAAGAGACAGAGACTAAAGAGACTAGAGACTAAAGAGACCAGGAGAGAATGAAGAGACTAAGAGACTAGTTATTTAACATGAGTTATAAGGAAATATATTCTCTTAAAATGATGTAATAAGATGAAGAAATAACCAAATTATTATATAGAAATTTTATGAGTGAATGTGCGTGTTGTAATGCAATATTAAATACCGTTGCTATATTGTTGTCAGGTGTAATAACTTGGCAAGTGTGCAATAACACTTGCCCGGTATTTAAACTAGTTAAAGCATGAGCGCTTAGTGCCTAGTACATTTATCGCACTCAGTCCTCGGGCCTACGGCCCTCGGGCTGTCGTGCAATAAATCGACTAGAAACTAAGCGCTCATGCTTTAACTATAACTTATTTTAATGGAGATGAGGCAAAACTTACTGAATTATAAAAATATTCTACATCATTTAATAGCTATTGTTTAAAATAGCCAATTAGTTGAATTGTTACAAATTCTGGCAATCATTGTATTAGCTTTTTTTAAGTATCACAAGTAAACTCAAATTGTCATTTTTATTAAAATATTACTGTTGATAGTAAAATAATACTTTCTATATTGTGAATAATGTATTTTAATGTTATAAATGATGCTTTAATCATCTCATGAAGGCAGCAAACTGGCTATATTTTGCTCTAACTGAGCAACAAAGTGACTTTTCAAAGATCATGATGAAGAGGAGGGTTAGAAATAAGCGTTGAAACTGAAGTAAAATATACCTCTTCAGTAGATGGCAATGACTCAGCTTCAACACACTCTTCTTCTCCTGTAGGTAGTTCATAGCAAGAACCCAATTCTGATTCTCCATCATCAGACACACCAGTGTCATTTGGCTCCTCTTCATCACTCTCAATATGAGGCACAGTTTCTGCACCATAGGAACCAGACTTAGGTACTTCAATGTCTTCCGGCATAGCAGATTCTTGCTGGTTTTCGCTTGCTGGGTAGAAAGTCATGACCTCTTCTGCCTTGTGCTGGTTATCATTGACTTGGGAAAGTGTGTTTGGCTGGCTCAAATATTCAGTCTTGATGGTGTGGAGAAAGGAAGGGAGACATTTCTCTACTGTGTATTTGGCATCATTTTCCCTCCAAGTTGGTCGAGTGGAGGGATAGGCCGTCACCCACTTCCAAGTCTGCACTTCTGTAATGAATGGACGGAATGGAACATCAACATTCAGAAGTGCTTGAAGTACATTTTGAAGGTCTATAGGAATAATAATTTTTTATTATAAATAGCCTTCAGAAATGTGTGAATTTCACTTACTCTCTGAAAGGTGGCTATCAAGGTGAAGTTTACGGTAGTTACAGTCTTTTCCAAAGGGCAGCCGACTGCTTACCATGGCATAGAGAACCACACCCCTAATTACAAAATGTATTATATTAAAATGTTGGCTGTAGTGTGATAATAATATACATATTTCGTAAGTGTATTAAAATACTTACAGGCTCCATAAATCTGCTTTGATAGCGCATTGTACTGGCATCCCAAGATAACTTCTGGAGCACAATGATCCACTGCAGGTCTCACTTATCTGATGCTGTGAGTCCAGAGCCAAACCAAAATCTATATTAAAAAAACAAAAAAAAAACTAATGACTGATCAATGGAATAAAAACAAACAATAAACTTACCTCCAATTTTTATGTCCATATGTTTTGTGAAGAAGACATTCTCCATCTCTTTAGGTCTCGATGAGAAATTCCTAAAGAATGGCAATAGGACAGACCTTCACACATTAGGCGGAAAATGAAGCGAACTTCCTGTTCAGGAAGGAGAACCCTTAAGTTCATGTACTGCATTAGTGTCCCATTCTCTGCCAGTTCATATGCATTGAAGCACTTCTCATCGGTCTCTACAATCTGGTAGATATCCAGAATGTTGGGATGGGAATTTTTTTTTGAGAACAGCAATCTCCTTTGCAAGGAACTTGTCCAACTCAATCTAGTCACCTCAGCATTCTTCACTATTTTCAAGGCAATCTGAATGTAAAAGTTTGATTAATAAGAACTATTTTTTAGCTAACAAAACACATTGTCTCACCATTGTACTTTGAAAAGGCGACCAGGTAGCCTTAACCTTAGCAAAAGTACCACTTTCCATGGGTTTACCTAGAGTGTACCCTAGAGCCTGCGGGAAGGGCATACACTCCGAACAATAGCTGAGATAAAATTGTCTCCGATCCATAATCGAATTCTCACAATCTCCCACGTACACGGCGGAGTAGTGAACAGTTACTTCACAGTGTAGAAATCACTCCCAGACCCTAGATGCTAAGTTGTGAGCATGCCCAAAATTATAGCGCGAGCGTTGATATGTGGTCAAGCAATACGCAAAGTGACTGTACTAGTGGTGTGCTTGAGCACAAATGGCGAGCGAGCCTAATACTACACTATTGTTAAACGTTTGGTTTTACCTTCTAACATTCAAGCTACTAAAAAAAAGTCGAGTTTTTAAATTACGTATTATATGGTAAAGGCATTCAATGCCATAGTAACCACTCCCAGCAACTGTTTGAATTGAAACAAAAAACAAGTCACGTTCTTTAAACTTTTTCTTTGGGATATTCTTAGTAACTGTTGTAACGCACAATACTTTCACATAACTGAACATACTTACGCAAGACTTACCTTTGTGGTAAGTCTAGTGGACAATGAATTTTCAAGTAAATACTGTTGCGTAGGGCTTATAACTATGACAAATAGCGTATTAACTTATCAACGCCACTAACTCGAATAGGAATGGAACTCCAGTAAGTTTGAGTTTAACCTGCACCTGCAAAAAATTCAAAGCGGTAAATAATTCAATTTCTAGGATGATACAGGTAATGATTGTTAAACCGAAGGATACTGTTTAGTGATGTTTGGGATGGGGTTGAACGTTGAGCTAACTCGAAAATACGAGAGGGTCAAAGTACAAAATGACATACGTATGTCCAAACATATAAACTAGTGGTGTGCTTGAGCACAAATATCGAGCGAGCCTGCCTAGTTAAAACTACAGTATTGTTACTACATAATTTATATTTTAGCTTAATTCATGCAGAAAAGTATAATAGCTGTTGACCATTAATTTTAGAAAACACAAATACCAAATTACAATGGTAACTTCTGTAGTATCAAACTTAAAATTCTGACTACCTCAAGTACCAATAACTCTTGAACATGCTCTCAGCTACAAAATAAATAGGCCAGTATTATTTTTTGTAATATTAGCCAACAAATATGAAATTACTACTTGCCTCAATTCCCTGAGTATTGGTAACTTCTGTAGTTACAAATTTAAGCTGTTTTGACCATCTGAATTATCAGTATATTTTTGACAAGCTCTCAGCTACAAAACAAAAGACTATTAATTTTAGCAAACAAATATAAAATTACTTTCTTACCTCATTTTCTTGAGTAGTAGTAACTTCTGTAGTATCAAATTGAAGCCATTCTGACTATCTGAATTACCAGTCTCTCTTGACAACAAATTCTCTACTACAAAAAAGAAAGGCCAGAGTTATTTTTGTAATTTTAACTTACAAATATGGAATAAAGTACTTACCTCAGTTTCCCTCTAGTAGTGGTAGCTTCCTCAGCATTGTTATAAGGTATTCTGACAGTGGTAACTTCTGTAGTATTCAATTTCAGCCATTCTGACGACCTCAATTACCAGTAACTGGTGAACAAGCTCGCAGCTCTAACAAAAATAATAGCCACAGTTATTTTTCTAATTTTAGCTAATAAATACGGAACTACGTACTTACCTCAGCTGTTTCCAAAATGGTGGCTTCCTATATTATTACTTAGTCATTCTGGCTACCAGTGGCACTTGACAACCTACTAGCAGCCCCCCAAAACGACGAAGTTTTGAAATGAAGTCTGGTAAAGGGTTTTCAAAGCCTTAGTAACCAGTCACAACAACTTTTTGGGACTTGAATTTCGCAGGAATATTCTCACAATTTGGAGCCCAAGTAAGACTTTGTTAATGCTGTAGTAAGTGGGGTCAAGCCTAAAAGGCCATGTTTTTAGGAGAAAAATGGTACTTGCACGCGCGTTTAAGGGGCATACATACAATCCATACATATATAATATACATACATCGAACATATACCCGATTTTGCATTATCCACCCCTAATAGTATCTCGCTTGCTTAGCTCGCTCGATAACAAACATATATACTAGTGGTGTGCTTGAGCACAAATATCGAGCGAGCCTGATAGTTAGGTAACATAAAACTACAGTGTTGTTACTATGTTTTAGCTTAGTTCATGCAAACACTATAATATCAGCAAACAAATACAAAATCACTCTCTTACCTGATTAATGGTAACTTCTGTAGTATCAAACATCTGCCATTCTGATTCCAGTAACTCTTGGACAAGCTCTCAGCTACGATAAAAATAATAATAAACCAGTGTTATTATTTGTAATTTTTAGCCAACAAATATGGAATTACTACTAGCTAACTATAGCTAACAAAATACTAAAAATTGGAATTACGTACTTACCACAGCTTCACTGGAGTAGTAGTAGCTTCCTTAGCATTAACATTACGGTATTCTGACTACTAATGGCTCTTGACAACTAACAAGCGGCACTCCGTATCCCCCCTAAAACGGCGAAGTTTTGAAATTACGTTTGGAAAAGGGTCTTCAATTCCATAGTAACCAGTCTCGGCAACTTTTTGAGTCTTGAAAAACAAGGGTTTTCGCCAGAATTATCTCATACTTCGGAGCTTAAGTAGTTTCAGAATAAACTGGGGCCAAGCCTAAAAAGCCGAGTTTTTAGGAGAAAAAAGTTTCCAGCGCAAGCGTTTAAGGGGCGGGGCATACGTACCATCCATACACACATATATACATACTAATTGTGTGCTTGAGCACAAATGGCGAGCGGGCCTGATAGTTAGGTAACATAAAATGTTACTATTTTTAGCTTACTTCATGCAAACACTAGTTATGACATTTGATTTCAGCAAACAAATACAAAATCACTCTCTTACCTGATTAATGGTAACTTTTGTAGTATCAAACATCAACCATTCTGATAATCTCAATCACCAGTAACTCTTGAACAAGCTCTCAGCTACGATAAAAAATAAACCAGTGTTATTATTTGTAATTTTAGCCAACAAATATGGAATTACTACTTACCTCATTCTTGAGTATCGATAACTTCTGTAGTATCAAATTGAAGTTACTTTGACCATCTGAATTACCTTGAATTCTTGACAACAAGCTCTCACCTACAAAAACAAAAGACAATCAATTTTAGCACACAAATACAAATTACTTTCTTACCTCATTTTCATGAGCAGTGGTAACTTTTGTAGTACCAAATTTGAGTCCTTCTGACTATTTGAATTTACCAGTCACTGTTGACAACAAGCTCTTAGCTATAAAAAGAAAGGCCAGAGTTATTTTGCATATTTAGCTAACAAATATGGAATTGCGTACTTACCTCGGCATCCCTCGAGTAGTAGTAGCTTCCTTAGCATTAATACTTTATGTGCTTACATACGCTTTTCAGAAGTAGTGATAGCTCTCTTAGTACTGACTACAGGTGGCTCTTGACAACTAACAAGCCGCACTTAGCCGGAAAAAAGGCGACGTTTTGAATTTAAATCTGGTAAAAGGTCTCCAATGCCATAGTAACCGGTCGAATCAACTTTTTGTTTCTTGAAAAGCAAGCGTTTTCGCAGGAATTTTCTCACACTTCTGTGCTTAAGTATAAAGTAAGGCTTGCTTAGTGCTGTAGTTTCAGTATAAACTGGGGTCAAGCCTAAAAAGCCGTGTTTTTTGGAGAAAAAAGTTGCCCGCGCGCGCATTTTAGGGGCATACGTACCATCCTTACACACATATATACATACTAGTGGTGTGCTTGAGCACAAATGGCGAGCGAGCCTGATAGTTAGGTAACATAAAATGTTACTATTTTTAGCTTATTTCATGCAAACACTATAATAGCAGTTATGACATTTGATTTCAGCAAACAAATACAAAACCACTCTCTTACCTGATTAATGGTAACTTTTGTAGTATCAAACATCAACCATTCTGATAATCTCAATCACCAGTAACTCTTGAACAAGCTCTCAGCTACGATAAAAAATAAACCAGTGTTATTATTTGTAATTTTAGCCAACAAATATGGAATTACTACTTGCCTCATTCTTGGGTATTGATAACTTCTGTAGTATCAAATTGAAGTTACTTTGACCATCTGAATTACCTTGAATTCTTGACAACAAGCTCTCACCTACAAAAACAAAAGACAATCAATTTTAGCACACAAATACAAAATTACTTTCTTATCTCATTTTCTTGAGCAGTGGTAACTTTTGTAGTACCAATAATTTGAGTCATTCTGACTATTTGAATTTACAAGTCACTGTTGACAACAAGCTCTTAGCTATAAAATAGAAAGGCCAGAGTTATTTTTGCATATTTAGCTGACAAATATGGAATTACGTACTTACATCAGCATCCCTGGAGTAGTAGTAGCTTCCTTAGCATTAATACTTTATGTGCTTACATACGCTTTTCAGAAGTAGTGATAGCTCTCTTAGTACTGACTACAGGTGGCTCTTGACAACTAACAAGCCGCACTTAGCCGGAAAAAAGGCGACGTTTTGAATTTAAATCTGGTAAAGGGTCTTCAATGCCATAGTAACCGGTCGAATCAACTTTTTGTTTCTTGAAAAGCAAGCGTTTTCGCAGGAATTTTCTCACACTTTGGAGCTTAAGTATAAAGTAAGGCTTGCTTAATGCTGTAGTTTCAGAATAAACTGGAGTCAAGCCTAAAAAGCCGTGTTTTTTAAAGAAAAAAGTTCCCCGCGCGCGCGTTTAAAGGGCATACGTACAATCCATACATACATACATATACATATATACATATAACATATACCCGATTTTGCATTATCCACCCCTAATACTGTCTCGCTCGCTTCGCTCGCTCGCCAACTAGTGGTGTGCTTGAGCACAACGAGCGAGCCTAAAGACTATACTATTTTTATATGAATGATTTTGACTTCTAACACTGAAGCTACTGAAAATAAGGTCCAGTTTTTAAATTTCACATACACGGTAAAGGGATTTCAGTACCATAGTAACAACTCTCTGCAACTGCTTGAATTGAAGGAAAAAAACAACAACAAAACAATACACGTTATTTAAAAGTTTTCTTTGTGATATTCTTTAGCTAAGTTAGTGGTTGTAACACACAATGCTTTGACACAATTGGACATGCACCTACACAGACCTACCTTCGCGGTAGTCTAGTGAACAATGTATTTTCAAGTAAATACTGTTGGCACGGCTTAATAACCATGACAAAGAGCCCATTGACTTACCACCGCCACTAACTCGAATAGAAATGGAAGTCCCTTAAGTTATCAAGTTTGAACTGCACCCGCAAAAGAATTCAAAACGGTAAACAATTCAATTTCTAGGGTGATACGGGCACTGATCGATAAACCCGAGGATTCTGTTTAGTGCAATTTGGGACAGGGTCGACCACATAACTAACACAAAAACGCGAGGGTCAAAGTACAAAATGACATACGTACGTCCAAACATATATACAAATAAACTAGTGGTGTGCTTGAGCACAAATGGCGAGCGAGCCTGATAGTTAGGTAACATAAAATGTTACTATGTTTTAGCTTACTTCATGCAAACCCTATAATAGCAGTTATGACATTTGATTTAAGCAAAACAAATACAAAATCACTCTCTTACCTTATTAATGGTAACTTTTGTAGTATCAAACATCAACCATTCTGATAATCTCAATCACCAGTAACTCTTGAACAAGCTCTCAGCTACGATAAAAAATAAACCAATGTTATTATTTGTAATTTTAGCCAACAAATATGGAATTACTACTTACATCATTCTTGAGTATTGATAACTTCTGTAGTATCAAATTGAAGTTACTTTGACCACCTGAATTACCTTGAATTCTTGACAACAAGCTCTCACCTACAAAAACAAAAGACAATCAGTTTTAGCACACAAATACAAAATTACTTTCTTACCTCATTTTCTTGAGCAGTGGTAACTTTTGTAGTACCAAATTTTAGCCAATCTGACTATTTGAATTTACCAGTCACTGTTGACTAGCTCTTAGCTACAAAAAAGAAAGGCCAGAGTTAATTTTGCATATTTAGCTAACAAATATGGAATTGCTACTTATCTCAGCTTCCCTCGAGAACTAGTAGCTTCTTTAGCATTAATACTACGGCATTCTGACTACCAACAGCTCTTGACAACCAACAACCGGCACTCCGTATCCCCCCATAAAACGGCGAAGTTTTGAAATGAAGTCTGGAAAAGGGTCTTCAATGCCATAGTAACCGGTAGAATCAACTTTTTGTTTCTTGAAAAGCAAGCGTTTTCGCCTGAATTTGCTGACACTTCTGCGCTTAAATATAAAGTAAGGCTTGCTTAATGCTGTAGTTTCAGAATAAACTGGGGTCAAGCCTAAAAAGCCGTCTTTTTTGGAGAAAGTTTCCCGCGCGCGCGTCTATAGCGCATACGTACCATCCATACATATACATACATATATATATACTAGTGATGTGCTTGAGCACAAATGGCGAGCGAGCCTAAAGACTATACTATTTTTATATGAATGATTTTGACTTCTAACACTGAAGCTACTGAAAATAAGGTCCAGTTTTTTAATTTAGCATACAGGGTAAAGGGATTTCAGTGCCATAGTAACAACTCTCTGCAACTGCTTGGAAGGAAAAAAAACAAAAAAAAAACAATACACGTTATTTAAAAGTTTTTTTTGTGTGATATTCTTTAGCTAAGTAGTGGTTGTAACACACAATGCTTTGACACACTGACAATCACCTACCAGCTTACCTTCGCATTATTCTAGTGACAATGTATTTTCAAGTAATATGTTTGCCGCACGCTTATGCCATGACAAGCGCATTGACTTACAACCCCGCCATTTAGGATTCTCATAGCTGTTAATTTGAAAAATACTGGAACTGTGAACGCTTTACCCTAACTTACGTAATTTAAGAAGCGCGGGCGAAACAGAGGTCTCCTCTACACCATAAACAGATAATAAATACTAGTGTGTGCTTGAGCACAAATGGCGAGCCAATAAACTACACTATTGTTAATTTTGATTAACACAACACTCAAAAGCTATAAAAAAAGTCGAGTTTTTAAATTACGTATGAGGTAAGGGGTTTCATTTCAATAGTACCCGCCCGCAACAGTTGAATTGAAAAGAAGTTAACAAAATCAAATCACGTTATTTAAAATTTTCTTTGTGCTATTATTCTAATAGTGTTGTAAGCACAATACTTTCACCACAACTGAACATACTACGCAAGACTTACCTTCGTGGTTCGTCTAGTGGACAATGCATGTTTAAGTAAATACTGTTGAGTAGGGCTTATAACTGTGACAAATAGCGCATTAACTTACCACCGCCAGTAACTCGAATAGAAATGGAGCTCCCATAAGATTTTGAGTTTTAACTGCACCGCAAAACAATTCAAAGCCGTAAACAATTCAATTTCTAATGTGATACGGGTAATGGTCGCTAAACCGGAGGATTCTGTTTAGTGAAGTTAAGGACGGGGTCGAATGCGGAGCGTACACAAAAATACGGAGGGTCAAAGTACAAAATGACATACGTACGTCCATATA
>WLWD01005653.1_pt1 | contig 19984 bp, 14 predicted proteins | sample 6712731 | NCBI WGS metagenome assembly WLWD01 (sample SAMN12718690, study PRJNA576275) | sponge metagenome | isolation source: marine sponge | host: Mycale hentscheli | place: New Zealand: South Island, Marlborough, Capsize Point | collected 2014-11-01
TTGAAATATGGGATATGATACAAAAAATGTAAGGTGCAATACAATGAGTGTTTTCAAATGTATGTCCATTGTAGTGTTGACAGACTTCAATCCACAATTCTATTACACAAACACAATACAATAATTCAAATACTACAATAATAACAATACACTTACTGGAGCTGTCGCTGTATTTTATCTGCTAAATGATTACATTCTCCTGTTCGGAACAATACAGTAACAAACTCCTTGAGAGCTGAGGGTCTCGATGAAAAGACTCTACGAATGTTGTCCAAAAGAGTCCTTGCTCTGTCTTCGTCAATCAGGTCTTTACGCTCACGAAGTTGGTCATAAGTATATTGTGATATGAGTTCAATACTGTAGCAGTGATCAGCTACTGTCATAACACAAGGCTTCACTGAGAGGACCAAGTCAGGATACACACTCAGAAATATACTCAAGTTATTGCCACCTATTAATAATACATTTATAATAATACCAATTAAAAAAAAATAACTTGACTTACTTTCAGAGACCTCTACCACAGGATCTTTCTTCTCAAATTTCTAAAACCAAATAATATCATTGTTAGTTATTGCAAGTTAGAATACATAGTCTATTTCTTCATACCTGTCCATACCAAATGAGGTGTCTATTGGTGAGTACAACTGGTTGTGGATAATCTGGATTGAAGAGACAGGTCATAACCTCTGGAATCGTGTCTGCACCATCGACCACTCCAAGATGATTTTCTCCTTCATGTGAACGACAGTCAAAGGCAAACTGGTAGTCCATGGAGCTGTTGTAGTTCATTCTGGAACTAGCCTTCTTTAGAGTGTCTTCTATTTCTTGTTTTAGAGAAATACATTCACGGTGAATGGAGTATTGGAAAGTAGGATCACAAGAAACTACGACTTCGAAATATTTAGATTTCGATACAAAAAACGCGTGAACTTTTTTTGTTCCATACAAAAAGTGCACCATGTTTTTCTTGACACCTTCTGTAATGAAAGTGAAGGACTTGTTGGATACGAGACATGCCATTGCAGCAGGAAAGAGTCCCATAGGAGTAAACCCACTACTGAAGTACATCAAGAGAGGTTCCACGAAACAAGATCTGCAGGATTCTTTGTGGAATAGGTCAAGTTCCTTTGCACTAGTGTTTTCTAACACGCAAGGCATGATGTATTCTTTCTCTTCTTCTAACACTGAGTTAGTATCAGAAGATTCGACTGATTTAATCTCAGCTATCAAGTGAAGATATGCAAGCAAAGCTACCAGTTGTTCTGGTGGAATCAGATCTCCAGAAATGTCAGCTGTAGCTGTCTTCAAATCTGTCATAGAGAATCGACCTGTCTTCCTGAATCTCTCGGATGTGGCCTGACCTACGCTATCAAAGCTCATGGCTTTAAGAATGACACCAGTGATACTGTCATACACTACCTGGATGTCTATGATGACCAGGTCCTCCAAACCAGGCACACTGGGGAAGTACATCAGAACACCGGCATGGTGGTGAAGAAACCACAGAGCTGTTTTGGTCTCGTAGGGTGTCATGTTGAAGGCCTGGGACAAGGCCAAGCAGGTCTCCAGGCTGGCTGTCCTCACTTCTCTCATGCGAAGACACAAGCTGAACAGAAGCCATACGGCTGGAATTTTCAGCTTTTTAAAGTGTTTCTCCATGGCATTCTCCAGTAGCTGATGCAAGTGATCGATCTCTTCTACTCCGCCTCCCATGTTGTCTAAAGAAACAACAAGCTTGTCTTTTGAGCAGAACTGAACTATGCCTTTTTTGTAGGAGTCCGTGTCTCGAATCACTTTTTGAAGCTGCGAATCGACTGTAGCGATGACTTCCTCAGAAACCTTGTCTTTGTGAGTACCCACTATATACACTACTGACTTGGAGGACTCCAGTATCTCACCAATGGCTGAGTTGTTCGCTCCTGGCTGAGGTTGAAGATGGGTGGAGGAACTGAGACAAGATATACTGGCCAGAGTACGCAAAAGCATCTCTTGCAGAGTAAACTCAGATTTCTCTGGTGCAGTTGTCTCTCCTGAAGCTCTCTGATAAAAGACCCGATACTCCTCATCTAGTTGGAACTTGTAGCTAAAGAACAGCAAGTAGAGGCCAGGTCCTATGGTGAGTGCTGGTAGCATGTCCATCAGCTCAGGCTGACCTCCGGTGTCCTCCATTCTCAAAAAAGCTTTAAAAGAGTGCTTCACATTTTCTGCAAAGTGTGGTTGTTTGGACACTGTCTTGAATATGGCAGCTATTTCAGAATAATCTGGTGATCTGATTTTTTGTTTGGTCAATAATTTTAGTTTTGCCAGCATTTTGTGTATTAAGTTAGGTTGAGCAGGGCGTGATTGATTGGTGTTTCTAATTTGTTGTTTTTTAACCTGACGAGACTGCCCTGTACTGCTAGCCTGACTGACCTCTGCCCTGGTGTCACTACCTCTATGGGAATCAGCTGTAGCCTCAGAAGTGGATTCAGTTTCAGAAGTGGATTCAGCCGCAAAACTATCTTTGAGAGTGTGAAAGAGTAAAGAAGCTTCCTCAGTGGGATTCTTTACAATGGTCCAGTCTACACTTCTTTCTGCTGTAGTTGGATCAGACTTGCCTTGGACTACCACATTGGAGCAACACTCCACTGTGCCTGTGCTGCCATGAATCTGCTCCTCTTCTTTAGCTGACAGAAGATCTATGATCTCCTTCTTTATTCTCCTGAGAGTTGTACTCTTGCCTTGTCTTGGAGGACCAAGGGACATAAACTTTAAAGACAGAAGTTCCAACTCTTCCTTGGAAATAATGAAGTGTTTATATGCATCTTCATACTTGAGAACTATTAAACATAAAATAAAATATGAATTATAAAATATTGCAAATAAAACACTAATTATAGTTAATACAGTCTCATTGGTTATACTATACAAGTAACCCACACACTGCACCAGTACCATTAGCTGGCTCAAGCAATACAGAGTGTGGGCAGCTGGTTTTATAGCCTGGAGCTAAGCCAGTAGAAGCAGCTGCCAGTAGAAGCAGCTGCATTCTAGCACTTGCAATTTTGGCAAAGATATTCAATTACCTTACTTATTATAATATCATAATTAATATAATAAATATTTAGTTTTAACATAATTAACTTAATAATAAATAATAATATTCTTGTTATTATTATAGTACAAGTTTTTAATACTTAACTTTAGTTTCTCATATAATCTATAAATGGGACATTCTAAATAGAAGCCAATATCACTGAAGGCAAGATGGCTTTCTAGAGATGCTGCTATTTACTTATACTAACCTGACAGAGTTCCTTTATGTACTCCATCTCTATTAGCAACCAGCAACTGTCCAGTAGACAAGACTGCAGTAGCTATCCATCCACTATTATGCTTCTGTTCTGGTCTATCTCCCTCACTAGTAGTCTCAATCCACTCCTCTGTCTTGTTGGAGTAACTGCTAATGGTAGAATGGACATCGATGCCGATTAGATTCGATACACATAGGAGACGATAGCTAAGATGTCAGTAAGTGTGGTTACTGTCCTCCATATTGTTTGTCTTCTTGTCCTGCCATTACTAGCAGATGCTGTGAGAGACTCTAAACTGCATATATATAGAGTCTCCTCCTTGACCCATCCTCCTGTGAAGTAGAAGTTGCCTTCATGGAATGTTGATCGCATGTCACTGCATGAAGAAGGAAGTGAGTCTGCAGTCGTCCAATGGTCGTTGAGTAGAACTTCCACTACATCCAAGTACAACCAGACAGGTGAGCCACACCCACCAGCCACGACCAGGACCTCTGGTGATCCTCCACTAACTGATGATGCTTCGTAGCGACGAGTAGGCATGGCACGTAGCGATGGCTTCCAGTCTAGACCAGTAGTACTTGTCAACAGAGAATTAGTGAGTTCCCTAGTGGAGGGATGACGTCCACCAACCAATACAAACTTAGACTGGTAGGTAGTTAGGGACGAGTATTCATATGGTGCACTAGTAGTAGTCCATGAGTGAAGGTCAGTAGAGATGTGAAGTGTGAGATAATTAGAATCCATAACTATGACTTTATTATGTAGTACTGCACATTGTACAGGCCAGACATCCTTACTCCATGTATGGCAGTGCTCCCAGTGAAGTGAGACTGGAGGATGGAGATCTCTCTAAATACAAATAAATAAACAAATATATAATTAAAGTGATAAACAAACAAAAAACAACAGCATTTAAGTGCTATTTAAACGACACAAACAAATGTATTCCTATATCAGCAGTTTATAAACATTCTATACAACTTTAAATAAGTACATAAAAAATACTAACAAACAACAATATTGTAATTGAACCATGTAAACAAACACACAAATAAACAATTTTACTCTATAATTTACAGAAATGTACACACATAACAATAGCAACTGCGTGACATACTAACACACAAACATATCATTTCTCACACAATGCTTACATACAATACAATATTTAGTATAATATAGTAAAAAAAAACAATACTGAGAAATAAACAAATAAACAAACACACAAACATACTACTGGCACAATGCGTAAATGTGTGCACACAACACAAACACAAAATAATGACATGATATTCCAAACACACCAACACATAATAAGAGAATGAGCTGTTTCTTCCTGTGCTAAAACAATGTACAGTAGGCACCAGAAAAGATAGGTTTTCAATTCTGTTCAGTAGAACAATTTTTGTTTGCACTGAAGGAGCTATTGTAGAAAAAGAGAAAAGAAAGAAAATGTTACGGCAGTTGATAAAATATAGTTTTTCAGTTCGACTATGTTAAAGTTTAAATGCTCAATGTTTACCATATGCCACTTTCAGGAATGTAAAAAATGATGCTATTTTAAATGTTGCGGTCATTATTGGCTTAGATATTCTCACTACTAGAGACCCAACTGTAACAGTTGGTACCGTCACATTAAAAATTTTACTAGTCAAGTTCTCGTTTCAGTTGATTTACAGCTAAAAGCTAGAATCTCTTCCACAGCTATATCAGCAAGCTAAGCCTTGTACTACCCTATAAATGCTATAGGGGTCATGCTAAACTGCTTGCACAATAAAAAAAAAACTGACTTTCTTCGATTAAGCAGACTGACTGGATTTTCGCTGAACTTGCTGCTCTGACAGGTCCCTACTTCTTAGTCTTTCTACCAGCTTAGTCAAAACACAATGAAAAAATTGTAAAAACAGTTTTTTTTTCTTTTCGAAAGACACCTGTTATGCTGTATAGAAAGCTAAAACATGAACATAATATGTTATGTATATTATACATAAAAAAAACCCAAAAACATAATCTTCCTATAAAAGTGCACAAACATACATCCCAAACACAAATTATTTACACATGGTAAAAACAGTAAATAAACCACTAACAAAGACAACAACAAAAAAAAATTACTACAAATATATTATGCTGTGTTTATGTGTTATAAACACACAACTTACTATATTTCTGGAACAAACTAGACTTCAAATAGCTAGAGTAAATAGATACAAACTGTAGAAAAAAAGAGAGGGATAGTCTAACCATCCTCCAGCACAAAAACACTCTAGCAACTGGAAAAAAGAGAGGGAAAGTCATGTCTGAGCATGCTCATGAAAAGAACCTGGTGTCTTTTTAAGAGCATGCTCAGGAACATGACTTTTACCCTCTCTTTTTTCCAGTTGCCAGTGCATTGGCTGTGAGCATGCTCACACATTACTTTCCCTCTTTTTTTCCAGTTTAGCTGGTATCTCTTTATGAGCATGCTCAGACATAAGTTTCCCTCTCTATCCAGTTGTTGATGCCATATAGCTATATAATGATCAGACATTAATTTCCCTTTTTCTAGTTGTAAAAAAAAATTAAGCTAAGCACTTGGCATGTGTGTAGGTAGCAATGTTTTATGTTTTCCCTTCTTTCAACCCTTTTGTAAAAGCTATACAAACAGCGGGCTATATAGGGAAGGCTGGATCTAGGCTAACAAACACTTGATTTAGTAATCAGCTAGCGGTAGCTATGTGCTCACCTCTGTACGAACTTGAGGTTGGCTTTCCGCCATACCTTGTTTACTGACTCGAGTCGACTGTCTTCCAAAATAGTGCGTTCCCACACCCTCTATTTATTATTCGAATATCTCTGACCCACCACACCCAAAATGCTTACTATAAAACTGATATTCACCTTTGACCTCAATCGCTATCTCTCTGCGAGGAGCTCTTCCGCCAGCTCTCGCTGCTGAAGTGATGGCGTGGTAAGTGTTCTCCCGTGTGAGATGGTAGTATAGAAAAGTATTGGTTCCAATAGGTCTATATTAGTAGATGATAATGCATTCGTCACCAATACTGGAGTGCTATTCCTATTTGACAGCTTTTGCTTCCAAAATGAATTGCATTTTTTGATCTTTATGAAAATAGATTTCCCACTCCAAGCAATTGTCTTGTATTTCAGTAAAAAAAATTTCTCATAATTTTTTAGCTTTCAATGACTTCTTTGTTCATACCAAGTTCTGTTCTGTTAGCTGATTTCATCATCTCAATTTGTAGCTATAAGCACAATATCTCTGAGTTCCAATGTCTAAACCATTCCACCAAAATATGGCAGAACATTTCAGTTCTTCTAGGACCTCTTAGACCCCTTGTTCTTTCTCCAGTGAATTTGACTCCATAACCTTTTCCCATTTCATGAAGAAGCCATTATTTTTACAAATAGCCAACTTGGCAATAACTCTTCTCTTATGGTCACTAGTTTGGGTTGTTGTTAATTTTTTCAAACAAACAAAAAAAAGTACACTCAGCCCCATATATAAATTATGTAATTTCAATGATATAGATAGTAAATATTCTGTTCTTGAGACAAAACTTGGGCACAGGGCGACTGTCATCTCAGCCAATACAGTGAGCATCACTGCGTCAAGCGTCAAGTTGGAAACGATCAACAACAATTTCCTAGAAGAATATAAATACATATTTATGACACTTACAGAAGCACAACACTGTATATATAAAATCACACTAAATATTTTTGTAAAATAAAACACTAAATTTTGGTGTAATACACGAGATTATCTACGATGACAAAACGTTATTTATGCGTACATATGGTGACTACACATTAAGGTTGGGCGATATTGGGATATATATGTTTGAGAATGACATTATTGCGATATAATTATAATATTGCAAAATGAATTGTTAAATAGCTAGCTCTGTAAAATATAACAACCACAGATAGCTCCTTCTACTGGCATGCACGGATATGTACTTTTTCCATCAATTCTGTAAGCAAATGTTGATCAGATGGTCACTTCTTTGGCAGGTGATCTTAGCAATTTTCAAGGTAGAGAACTTCTAAGCAGAGAGATGTGAAGTGAGAATTATGCTAGTAACGTTGTTCATGTTTCTGTGCTTTGAAACCATTTGTTTTATAAACAAAAAGGCAATTAGCTGTCTCTTTCCTTTATACCCTCAGCTCCACATATGCACATATGGTCTTCTCTGCCTGATTGGATAACTCTGGTCTATCCCATAACTCTTCAAAAATGCTGGTAGGAGTGGTTTTCTGCCTCAGTTGATATATCAATTTTACTGGCACTTGTGTCGGTAAAAAAATAAATATTGTATAAATGCTATTACATACACAAATAAAATGTGAATGTCAAAATTAAATTCTACTCAATAGGCTATACAGAGATCCTGTACCAACCCACTCTTGGTTGGTAAAGATCACCCTCACCCACATAACAACAACCAGGACAGCATCCTCACGCTGTATATAAATACATTCACAAAAGGTTTAGTTTTATCATAAGAATGCCCAGTTAGACTGCCATGTTTTAATATCTTCCTCACAGGTATATATCCACTTACCTGGAATGATTCTGCACCGTAGGCTTAGTCTGAGACGCAATTTACAGTCGGACGTGTCCAGTGGACCAAATAAAACGAGAGAAACTGCCAGGGACCATGTAATTAGCATATTTTAGAGTCGAACGTGTCCAGTGGACCAAATGAGACGAGAGAAACTGCCAGGGACCATGTAATTAGCATATTTTAAAGTCGGACGTGTCCAGTGGACCAAATGAAACGAGAGAAACTGCCAGGGACCATGTAATTAGCATATTTTAGAGTCGGACGTGTCCAGTGGACCAAATGAAACGAGAGAAACTGCCAGGGATCATGTAATTAGCATATTTTAGAGTCGGACGAGACCAGTGGACCAAATGAAACGAGAGAAACTGCCAGGGACCATGTAATTAGCATATTTTAGAGTCAGACGTGTCCAGTGGACCAAATGAAACGAGGGAAACTGCCAGGGACCATGTAATTAGCATATTTTAGAGTCAGACGTGTCCAGTGGACCAAATGAAACGAGAGAAATAGCCGGGGACCATGTAATTAGCATATTTTAAAGTCTGACGTGTCCAGTGGACCAAATGAAACGTGAGAAACTGCCGGGTCCATGTAATTAGCATATTTTACAGTCGGACGTGTCCAGTGGACCAAATGAAACGAGAGAAATAGCCGGGGACCATGTAATTAGCATATTTTAAAGTCTGACGTGTCCAGTGGACCAAATGAAACGTGAGAAACTGCCGGGTCCATGTAATTATCATATTGTAGAGTCTGACGTGTCCAGTGGACCAAATGAAACGTGAGAAACTGCCGGGGACCATGTAATTATCATATTGTAGAGTCTGACGTGTCCAGTGGACCAAATGAAACGTGAGAAACTGCCGGGTCCATGTAATTATCATATTGTAGAGTCTGACGTGTCCAGTGGACCAAATGAAACGTGAGAAACTGCCGGGGACCATGTAATTATCATATTGTAGAGTCTGACGTGTCCAGTGGACCAAATGAAACGTGAGCAACTGTTGCGGGGACCATTAATTATCATCTTGTATGATTCCTGACGTGTCCCAGTGGACCAATGAAAACGGAGAAACTGACTACTGCCGGGGACCATGTAATTATCATATTGTAGAGTCTGACGTGTCCAGTGGACCAAATGAAACGAGAGAAACTGCCAGGGACCATGTAATTAGCATATTTGAGAGTCGGACGTGTCCAGTGGACCAAATGAAACGAGAGAAACTGCCGGGGACCATGTAATTAGCATATTGTAGAGTCTGACGTGTCCAGTGGACCAAATGAAACGAGAGAAATAGCCGGGGACCATGTAATTAGCATATTTTAGAGTCTGACGTGTCCAGTGGACCAAATGAAACGAGAGAAATAGCCGGGGACCATGTAATTAGCATATTTTAGAGTCTGACGTGTCCAGTGGACCAAATGAAACGTGAGAAACTGCCGGGGACCATGTAATTAGCATATTTTAAAGTCGGACGTGTCCAGTTGACTAAAATGAGACGAGAGAAATAGCCAGGGACAATGTAATTAGCATATTTAGAGTCGGACGTGTCCAGTGGACTAAAATGAAACAAGAGAAACTGTCGGGGACCATGTAATTAGCATATTTTAGAGTCAGACGTGTCCAGTGGACTGTAATGAAGTGAGAGAAACTGCCGGGAACCATGTAATTAGCACATTTTAGCATCGGACGTTCCAATGGACCAAAATGAAGCGTGAGAAACTGCCGGGGACCATGTAATTAGCATATTTTAGAGTCGGTCTTGTCCAGTGGACTAAAATGAAATGAGAGAAACTGCCAGGGACCATGTAATTAGCGTATTTTAGAGTCGGACGTGTCTACTGGACCAAAATGAAGCGTGAGAAACTGCCAGGGACCATGTAATTAGCGTATTTTAGAGTCGGACGTGTCCAGTTGACTAAAATGAAACGTGAGAAACTGCCGGGGGACCATGTAATTAGCATATTTTAGAGTTGGACGTGTCCACTGGACCAAAATGAAACGTGAGAAACTGCCGGGGACCATGTAATTAGCATATTTTAGCATCGGACGTTCCAATGGACCAAAATGAAGCGTGAGAAACTGCCGGGGACCATGTAATTAGCATATTTTAGAGTCTGACGTGTCCAGTGGACCAAATGAAACGAGAGAAATAGCCGGGGACCATGTAATTAGCATATTTTAGAGTCTGACGTGTCCAGTGGACCAAATGAAACGTGAGAAACTGCCGGGGACCATGTAATTAGCATATTTTAAAGTCGGACGTGTCCAGTTGACTAAAATGAGACGAGAGAAATAGCCAGGGACAATGTAATTAGCATATTTAGAGTCGGACGTGTCCAGTGGACTAAAATGAAACAAGAGAAACTGTCGGGGACCATGTAATTAGCATATTTTAGAGTCAGACGTGTCCAGTGGACTGTAATGAAGTGAGAGAAACTGCCGGGAACCATGTAATTAGCATATTTTAGCATCGGACGTTCCAATGGACCAAAATGAAGCGTGAGAAACTGCCGGGGACCATGTAATTAGCATATTTTAGAGTCGGTCTTGTCCAGTGGACTAAAATGAAATGAGAGAAACTGCCGGGGACCATGTAATTAGCGTATTTTAGAGTCGGACGTGTCTACTGGACCAAAATGAAACGTGAGAAACTGCCGGGGACCATGTAATTAGCGTATTTTAGAGTCGGACGTGTCCAGTCGACTAAAATGAAACGTGAGAAACTGCCGGGGGACCATGTAATTAGCATATTTTAGAGTTGGACGTATCCACTGGACCAAAATGAAACGTGAGAAACTGTCGGGGACCATGTAATTAGCATATTTTAGAGTCAGACGTGTCCAGTGGACTGTAATGAAGTGAGAGAAACTGCCGGGAACCATGTAATTAGCATATTTTAGCATCGGACGTTCCAATGGACCAAAATGAAGCGTGAGAAACTGCCGGGGACCATGTAATTAGCATATTTTAGAGTTGGACGGGTCCACTGGACCAAAATGAAACGTGAGAAACTGCCGGGGACCATGTAATTAGCATATTTTAGCATCGGACATTCCAATGGACCAAAATGAAGCGTGAGAAACTGCCGGGGACCATGTAATTAGCATATTTTAGAGTCGGTCTTGTCCAGTGGACTAAAATGAAATGAGAGAAACTGCCGGGGACCATGTAATTAGCGTATTTTAGAGTCGGACGTGTCTACTGGACCAAAATGAAACGTGAGAAACTGCCGGGGGACCATGTAATTAGCGTATTTTAGAGTCGGACGTGTCTACTGGACCAAAATGAAACGTGAGAAACTGCCGGGGACCATGTAATTAGCGTATTTTAGAGTCGGACGTGTCCAATGGACCAAAATGAAATGTGAGAAACTGCCGGGGACCATGTAATTAGATTATTTTAGCATCGGACGTGTCCAGTGGACTAAAATGAAACGAGAGAAACTGCCTGGGACCATGTAATTAGCATTTTTAAAGTCAGACGTGTCCAGTGGACTACAATGAAATGAGAGAAATTGCTGGGGTCCATGTAATTAGCATATCTCATAATCGGACGTGTCCAATGGACCAAAATGAAACGTTAGAAACTGGCGGTGACCATGTAATTAGCATATTTTAGAGTCGGACGTGTCTACTGGACCAAAATGAAACGTGAGAAACTGCCGGGGATTATGTAATTGGCATATTTTAAAGTTGGACATGTCCAGTGGACTATAGTGAAACAAGAGAAACTGCAGTATTATTTGGTTGTAAAACATGTGTAAATGTAACCCACGACCACACTCAGATTTTTATAAAGAGAAATAACCCAAGGAATGTAGGGCTTCTTTCCCTTTACAACAAGGTCACCCCTATTTGTATGAGTAATAGCACTGGTAACCATGCTGTTCGGGATGGTCATTCTTTAGCGCACCAGTTCTACCTGTATTAGATGAAACTTTTGTTCAACAGATAAGGAGGAGACATAGGTTGAAAACGAAGTTCCAGAGTAAGTGAATCCTGAAATACAGAGATAGTGAGTGAATGATTATAGAAGCTACAGTGCAAATGATACTTAAAATAAATAAAAGCTGGCCTACTGTTAGCGAGTGATAACACGGGTAACTGTGCTATTAGAGATCAATAGCACTACTAAAGTAATCGAAATAACACTTGGCTTCACCTCGTGCTTTTTCAAGCACATTACCTGTGCTATGCATGGTTCCTGTGCTCTAACTCATGTGAGTAGTGTGATTGAAATAGCACTAGGCGAAGCCGAGTACTGTTGCAATTACTATAGAAGTGCTATTGATTCATAATAGCACAGGTTACCCGTGCTATTGCTAGTTAATAGTAAACCAGATTTTTTTCTTTATCATTTGCACTGTAGCCATACTGTATCATTCTCTCACTGTAGCCATACTGTATCATTCTCTCACTGTAGCCATACTGTATCATTCTCTCACTGTAGCCATACTGTATCATTCTCTCACTGTAGCCATACTGTATCATTCTCTCACTATCTCTGTATTTTAGGATTAGCTTCTTCTGGAACTTATATATTAGACCTGTGGTTTCACTTTAATCTGTTGAAAATATTTTGTCAAAAATTAGGGTAGAACTTCAGCCAACGCAAAAAAGAAAAGAAAAAGATGTAGTCTTCATCAGAAAGTACTCAAACTGTACGTTTCCAAGACTAAAGCTGCACACTTACTTGTACTATTTCACTTTGCCACCATGGCATTTCACTTCCTTATGTGGTTTCAATTGAACAGTAATTTTCCCCATGCATTATTGAATGGGCAATTATGCTAGAAAATGAACACAAAGGACTTACTCTGTGATCTTGCCACTTGTAGCCTCTATGGGAATATTTCACTTTTCAAATAGCATTTTGTTTGTGCTTGACATCTTTCTGCAAACCAAATAATTATACATTCAGTGGCCTTCAATAATTAGCTATAATATTTAAATCATCTCTCAGTTTATTCAAAGAGTTTCCTACTGCATTATCTGTCTCCTCTGTCTACTCCACCCCTCCCCCTGCCCACCCCAACAGACACACACACGATGTGTATATTAGAAGTGAACACACACACGATGTGTATAAATTAGAAGCGAACACATACATGATATTGTTATCGTAATCTTTCCTGTGTTGGTCTTCCCAAACATGATAAACATTGTAATGTTCAAACTTGGAGTGGTAATCGGTACTGGTCATCAGTATTTGTGTTTCACGAGAGCTCTCTCAGTGAACGTTTTCTAATGCAGTTCATCCAGTAAGCCACAAGTAATTGGTCTATTCTTGATAACTAAATATCCAAATACTTGTAAATATATGTTTTAGCAGCACTTGTGTTTAGGCACACTATCACTTTATGTGTTAGATCAGCTATTTTTTCTTTTTTTGTGAACTTCAAAGTATATTATTTTACTAAAGATCGGAGTAATTATTATCACTTATTTTTGAGTGGTTGTCATGGTGATGTACTGTGACCTCACATACATTCCTGGCTTGTATTACAGATCTGCCGGACTGCTCTGGATGTCTGTCTGCTTCTAAACATTGCTGGACTGCTGACTTCTGCCAGACTCGTGAGTTCAAATCATAGTATGAATATTAATGTAGGGACAATTGTCCCTACATTAATATTCATACTATGATTAATGGACATGTGTACTTAATGCAAAGAATTTCTCCTTGTCCATCACTACCTTACCACTCACTAAGATGTGTGTGGACTTTTGATTTTACATGTGTGTGTGTTGAGTAGACCTTCAGCTATCATAACTCATCGTGGGGCTGAGTTGACGTTAGGATAATTGAAAGTTTCAGATACCTCAATACTGTATGTATATAAATGTTTTTAGGACTAATGGTAGGGGTATGTGGTTGAGGGGGGGCGTGGTTGAGTAATTCTTTCTGTTTACACGTGCTACTATTGGAAGTCAAATGTTTGGATTATAATTTGAAGTTCTGAACTTATTTTTCTTCTCTACTTGTTGTATTTATGTGTACGTATGTGTATGTAGGTGAGAATGTATGTATGGTAGGAGGGGTTCATGGTAGGTGTGGCCAGGGTTGACCACGTGTTTGTGTGTGTGAACCAGCTAGGCATACATGCGTAGCTTTCTATTTTTGGCATTCTTGGCACATCTCGATTATCCTATGGTGTTAGGTGTTAATTTGTGTGTGGGCATATATTTGTATGTTACATGAACATGTAGAGCAAGTGATCTGATATATTCACTAGCAACTGCTGTCAGAGTCAACGTGACGTTTGATCAGCCGACTGGATCAATTTTCTGTCATGTGACACTCTTTAATTTCCTGCTCTTTTCTTTAGTGTGCATCTGTCAGTGATTAATTGATAGACTTGTGGACTTATGAAGTGATTGAAAATGAATGCACTAAAGAGTGTAGCATGTCAGGTAAATTCCCCTGGTTTCCCGGCAAGTTGGCGCTAAAGTTGATAGACGTGGCTGATGTCACTTCCTGTTGTTGGCCTATGCAGAGTTTATCAAGTGATTTTAAAGAGATGAATACACGTGCCATAAAGTATCTACATGTACATGCAATGCATGGTTTTGTTTTGTTAGTGTTTTTGTTTGTTGTTTAGTTTTTGTGTATTTTTTAAACAAGTTAAAACATTTTTTGTTTGTCGTAGTACATGCTAACTTTAAAAATTTCAGGTGATTATTTTCATAATAAAGCTTTCTTTGAGTTATCTTTCGTTGTTGTATTATTAGAGTACGAGACTGCAGCAAGCAGTACTACTCAACAGTATAAAGGAATACAGACCCTCAGTTATCTGAACACCTCAGGACCGAGGGTTGTTCAGATATTCGAAATAAGTCTTTTTGAATGGTGTTCAGATAACTGAGGGTCTACTGTACTGTGAAGATCTTGGATGTCGAGGGTTGTCGTAGCTCAGTGGTTAGAGCGCTGGTGGTTAAAGCCAGTGGCCCTGGGTTCGAATCCCCAGTGACAACTAAGATTTTTTTCACATTTTTCCTTAGCTGTTTCCAGACCCCTTTAGGTGAGAAAGTTTCAATATAAATTAATGTAATTAGCAACTCTGAACTGTTTTCTTTTCCAAATCTGTAAATAGAAAGGCATTGCACGGTCTCTATTGATCGTGTACTGTTATAAAAAGGATGTCTTGATCAATCAAATTTAATTGGAATTTTAACACCTCGTTAAGTTTTAAATATTTCGGAACAAGCATTGTTGATCCGTAGAATATCGGGGATAGACCTGGATGGGCGTAGGGGTGACAAAGGTCAACGATGCAGTCACTGAGTCTATCACGTCTATTTGTAAGGCTCCACAAAACCTCTTCAACTTATTTGTATTATTTATTTGGTTTGTTTATTGCCATGTAGAACAGGAAGTTGGAGCAGCAAGGAATGAAGCACTTAAAGTGAAGATGAACCACATCTTTACGTAACCTTGCATGTCTTAAGGTTGTATTTCTCCAATTTTAGTAAAGTAGCTGTAGCAGATTTACAAACTGGGAGCTGAAGAAATGAGTAGTATAAAGATATGTCTTCTGTTCTGTTTGTTAGTAACTTCATTATTTGACAGGAATGTGCAGAGCTAGTTATGTCTTCCTTTGCAGTGGTCTTCCGTAATCATGGATGAACTCAGGACATTTAATCTACAAGTTGAACCTTTATTTAGACACGTCCGATTATCTTGCTCTGTACGGATATATATATTGGAATCACGGTTCGTTTAAACCGTCCTATCCAATTACTCAGTTCATGCTGTATAATTGGAGGTGATGAGTTCTCTCTAGCCCAGAACCTGGTACACACATACCAGTAGTTGCACCACTCTGTTCAGTTGGTATGGAATTTTCTCTTTTTCGAGTCTTCAGCTCTAAGTCAAATCCCATCTGACGGGGTATTGGCACTCGTGCCGCCTGCGACACTCGTCCCAATACATCCGACAGACTCGTGATATTTTGCAGTATTCAAAGTATAACATATATATATATTATAATATATATATATATATATACATACATATATAGAGGTTAAATCACAAGGTGAAGGTGGATCAGACGAGTGATATTTCGCGTATTCAAGTACAACATATTTATCATGTACGCATGTGCAAACTTAATCTTAGCAACGACAATTTTTCTGGAGCTAAACCAGTACGCTAACGTTGTTATGGCTGAAGATATTTCATTACAGGATTTTTTTGATGACGAAGTTCTTGAAATGATTGAGAAACAATCTGAATATCTACAGAAACTCCCGATAGAACCAACTGTTGCTAATCCAGTCTATACTAACGGACAAACGGAGGAAACTAAGCACGTAGAAGAAGCATCTTCTTCTGTGTGTTTGGACGATGAAGTTTCTTCAAAAGCGTCCAGTTGAAATGTGCAAATCGGAATCCCCACTGTATCTGGCTGTGAACTACAATTACTCCAAACATTTGGTACAAAAAACAGAAGATGGGGAAGGATAGAATCAATACAATAATGAAAAGGATGGCTGCAAGTACTGGATTGTCTGGGGAAAAAAACAAATCATTCAGCTCGAAAAACAATGGTTACATGTCTTACCAAGAATAGTGTACCAGAAACACAGATAATCCAACTAACTGGGCATAAAAATCTACAAAGTCTAAATAGCTATAAAAAAGCATCACTACAACAGCAAAAGGAATTGTCTCATTTCTTGAGCTCATACAAAAAGCCTGAAACTAATCCATCTTCTTCATGCCCTACAACACCATCGAGTGGTACTATGAACCAAGATTAAGTGCTCAGTCCTAATCACCAATCGTACAATAAATATTGGTTTTCCTACAGCAACACTAACACAAAGTTTCACCACAATGTCCGCTGCACCTAATGACACACAACCACAAATGAAGTGATTTACAATTCATACATGCCTACATAGCAATAGACAGATATATAAAATTAATGTATTATTATTAAGATTTAAAAATCTAAAAATATAAAATTAGCCTAAGGGGATGCAATAACACTTGTTAGAATGCCCAAGGGGACGTAATATGGGAAAATATTGGGGTAGTTTCATTTGTATTAATCTCTATGGGAGTACTTGAGTTCAGTACATGATAAATATACATATATACATAATACACAAAGTCTATACATACATCCCCCCTCCACTATATTGTTTATGACATCTGTTCACTTGTATTTGTATATATTAATGTACGTATGTATGTACGCATGTATGTATGTATGTGTATATATGTGTGTATGTATATGTCTATCTATGTATGTATGTGTGTATATATGTGTGTATGTATGTATCTATGTATGTATGTATGTATGTATGTGTGTGTGTATGTATATATGTATGTGTGTATATATGTGTCTATGTATGTATGTGTGTATATATGTGTGTATGTATGTGTGTATATATGTGTGTATGTATGTATGTGTGTATGTATGTATATATGTGTGTATGTATGTATGTATGTATGTATATATGTGTGTATGTATGTATATATGTGTGTATGTATATATGTGTGTATGTATGTATGTGTGTATGTATGTGTGTATGTATGTGTGTATGTATGTGTGTATGTATGTATGTGTGTATGTATGTATGTATGTGTGTAATGTGTCATCATCCAATCAGTCTTATTCCACACATCTAAAGTAGTACAGTAATGACTTGACCTCATCTCATGGCTTATTCATGGCTATGGGATTGCGTGCATGTGTACGTGTGTGGGTATGTTTGGTGGAAGTGGTTGTTGGTGTATTCCTTATGAGGTAAGGATTTGTTGAGAATATACTTTAACCACTTGTTTGCTGAGACCTACTCAAACTTCGTAAACCAAGTCCTCAGATTCGATCATGGATATATGTAATATATATAATATATATATATATGAATATACATACATATTATTATATAATATTTCATGAGTCTGTGATATGGAGAAACGATTTCACGATGCAAGATTTTCACATCGTTAATCATTAGAATGTGGATATCCATTAAATTCACTTTGCCAATCCTTGTAGCCATGCCCATAACCACACCCACGGCTAGCAATTATAACACACTTTTTCATAGAAGAGCCAAAAAAAAAAGAAGACTGCGGGGATTGATTACCACAATAGCATTGGGTCCCAGGAGCTAAAGACAGCAGAAGTCTAGAGCTAACACAAGTTCTGTGTATCAAGGTAAGAGAGATTACAGAAACATGTCTGTCTCTACATATCCAGTACATATGATAGGGTGTATTTTGAATGTGGTCACATGACCCCCTGTGTGCACCATGTACTAGTAGTACATATGATAGGGTGTATTTTGAATGTGGTCACATGACCCCCTGTGTGCACCATGTACTAGTACATATGATAGGGTGTTATTTGAATGTGGTCACATGACCCCCTGTGTGCACCATGTACTAGTACATATGATAGGGTGTATTTTGAATGTGGTCACATGACCCCCTGTGTGCACCATGTACTAGTACATATGATAGGGTGTATTTTGAATGTGGTCACATGACCCCCTGTGTGCACCATGTACTAGTACATATGATAGGATGTATTTTGAATGTGGTCACATGACCCCCTGTGTGCTCCTGTAACATGCATGTACTAGCTAGTTACATTGATTTTAGTCACCTTCATACTCTGGTAAACTGATGAGTCAGCAATTTGACTCTTAATAAGTGTAAGAATTTTTGTGGGAAGAGTGTGGTTTACTAATCTGGTGAGTAGGCAATTTCTTTATTAGTAATTGGCTGGGTCTCATTGTCAAACTAATATGGTAAGGTCTCGTCGTGCTGTTATGAGTTTCCTTCTGTAGCCAGTGAATCAGAGATAGTTGGGTGGAGTTATGAACTCACCAATTTTACTACTGGTTCACAACCACGTATGGGCATATAAAACTGTTCACAAGATGATTAATTTTATGTGGTAGAATTTCAGTTATCCCATCTTTAATTACCTGAATACTAACCAACCAAACACCCAATCAGACCACGCCCCTTCATTAGAGCTTTATAATACATTTTCTATGGTGTTCAGTTATCTGAACATTTCCAATATTCTCAATACCTCTGGTCCTAATCTGTTCGGATAACAGAAGCCCCTATATTATTTTACTGTTATTAAATTAAAAAAATATTGACGTTTCAATTGTTAAAGTGTTATCCTTTTTTACTGAAAGTTTTGAACTTCACACAGTTTTAAGTGTACAATGTTCTCAAATGTTCCTCGTAAGCCTTAGTCTTGCATGGCAGCCTTCACTTTCTTCCAGTACACAGTGGCAGGGTTCTTGTATCCGTTAGGCCCTCCGTTGTGTATGCGTGCAATGTCTTCGTCAGTGGGGGCGTGTCCCTGTCTGGCCTTGGTAGCGTATCGACTCATATACGCCTGCACACATACACAAATATAACTTTGTGTTTATTTATGGAATCCCAGGAACTATAGGTACCCACTGTGGACCATATTTATGTAGTTAGTAATACTTCCCCCATGTGTATTAAAAGTGTAAACATTTCATGACTCGCTTTGAAGAGTCCTTGCTACAGCTAATATAATATGATGTATTCCATGGATGTGTATTACTACTCACGTCTGGTTTTGTTTAATTCACGTCATATCAGTCAATGTTGCTCAATATTCTTCATGTGGAAATTCAACTGAATGGTCTGAAGGCTGGTTGGTGGCTGGTATATGAAAGCCTGAAGTTGTGGCATAGAGATGAACAGGGCAGTTGTTATATCAACCATTATTCACTTAGCAGACTTAACTGTAGTTATTTTAAATTCCACCTGAAGAAGATGGAGCACTCCGCAACACTGATCAAAATGCAGAGGTTAAATTAGAGGGGTGGCCAGGGGGAAGAAGCTCCCCTCTTGAAGTCACTTTGCCCCCCCCTAATTAAGTAATTGGATGGAATAGTTCTGAGTCGACTATTTGAAAATATTTTTGCATATTTAATTGTATTTGCTAATTTTCAGAGAGAGAGAGAGAGAAAGGAGAGAGAGAGAAAGGAGAGAGAGAGAGAAAGGAGAGAGAGAGAGAAAGGAGAGAGAGAGAGAAAGGAGAGAGAGAGAGAAAGGAGAGAGAGAGAGAAAGGAGAGAGAGAGAGAAAGGAGAGAGAGAGAGA
>WLWD01005252.1_pt1 | contig 19935 bp, 14 predicted proteins | sample 6712731 | NCBI WGS metagenome assembly WLWD01 (sample SAMN12718690, study PRJNA576275) | sponge metagenome | isolation source: marine sponge | host: Mycale hentscheli | place: New Zealand: South Island, Marlborough, Capsize Point | collected 2014-11-01
ACTATGTGTGTGCACAGTAATAGTATTACGTGCGTGCACAGTGTTAGCACTATGTGCGTGCACAGTAATAGTACTACGTGCATGCACAGTGCTAGCACTATGTGTGTGCAGTGTTAGTACTATGTGTGTGCAGTGTTAGTACTATGTGTGTGCACAGTGCAAGCACTATGTGTGTGCACAGTGCAAGCACTATGTGTGTGCACAGTGTTAGTACTATGTGCGTGCACAGTAATAGTACTACGTGCATGCACAGTGCTAGCACTATGTGTGTGCACAGTGCTAGCACTGTGTGCGTGTAGTGTTAGTACTATGTGCGTGCACAGTAATAGTACTATGTGCGTGCACAGTGCTTGCACTATGTGCGTGCACAGTAATAGTACTACGTGCGTGCACAGTGCTAGCACTATGTGTGTGCACAGTATTAGTACTACGTGTGTGCACAGTGTTAGCACTACGTGTGTGCACAGTGTTAGCACTATGTGTATGCACAGTGCTAGCACTATGTGCATGCACAGTGTTAGTACTATGTGCGTGCACGGTGCTAGCACTATGTGCGTACACAGTAATAGTACTATGTGCGTGCACAGTAATAGTACTACGTGCGTGCATAGTGCTAGCACTGTGTGTGCACAGTGTTAGTACTATGTGCGTGCACAGTGCTAGCACTATGTGTGTGCACAGTGTTAGCACTATGTGTGCATAGTGTTAGCACTATGTGTGTGCAGTGTTAGTACTATGTGCATGCACAGTAATAGTACTACGTGCATGCACAGTGCTAGCACTGTGTGTGCAAAGTGTTAGTACTATGTGCGTGCATAGTACTACGTGCATGCACAGTGCTAGCACTATGTGTGCAGTACTACTTCGTGAATGCAGTGTTAGTATTAGTATGTGTATGTACAATGATAACAGTAGTGCATGCCTAGAGACTTACCATTATTCTCTTCTTCAATCAAGATCACCAGAACCTCAGTAAAGATAGCAACAGCCCAAGCACCATGAAATCTAGGAAATGAAAAAAAAAGGTTATGACAATATTAATTCTAATGTAAAAGAAAATTAGTTATCAAGCCAAGCAAATGAAGCACCAAAGGTGTGAACCCTCAGCGCTACTATACACTAGCTAGCTATAACAAAATCATTTCTCAGACCGAAAAAATAATATATTTGGCTATTCCTAATCAGGTATCAATACAGCTCAAGCAATGAAAACATAGATGTAGCTAATTGCTGTCTAAAGAAGTAGCTAAACATGCAGGAGACCTCACCGGTATATAGTTTCAACGTAAAACACCTGAATTTCAGCTCTCATTAACTTTTCAGTATGAAGCAAAAACTAACGTGGGAAGAAAAGAAATTATTTGCCCATGTGATTGCGACATGACGATAGGGGACATTACCTACAAAAATTTGAACCTACACGGAGCAGACAGCTTGTTAAATCATCATCCTGAGCAAGATCATACTTAAATCAACAGTTAATTATTGTCAGTAATCTCCAAAATCAGCTGACAGACAGACAAACAGATGGGACGACTACTATAACCCACTTGCGCATGCATGCTGAGGGCTAATAATAACAATCTGGCCAATGGCACCAATATCATTGCATACTACAGAATCACTAGCCTCAGTAACTGTGATACTTGATAATATCTCTGTTCTATATGCAACAGCACAGGCCAACCAACACTTTCATACTTGTTTCAACCCTAGTGTTATTAGGGCCCAAAGAGTGGGAGCTGGAGGACAACTTGAGGATGCTAGGGAAGGTCTAGTACAAAAGAATAGCCAAGTGAAGGGTGCATGGTAAGGTCATAAGGTAAGGGATAGCATCAGCAGATGAGCAGTGCAATGAGACTGTCACTAATAAAGCATGTATAGACTTGCCAGCAAAGTGTGAGCATTAACCAAGAATGGGTCAAAGCCATAGGCTAAAGCCAAAGCAGCCAGGGAACGCACAACTACAAGTTTACCCTAATAATGCCCACCCTGTAACAAGTACATGTAATAGGAGAATATCAGTAAGTCTTCAACTTTTTGGTTGGACATAAATCCAGTGTGGTAGACTCAATGCAGGTGAACCTAAGTTGTGCCCCAAAACAAAAACAAACAAACAAACAAACAAACAAAACCTGGAAAGATTAGTACCTAAACAATAAAAGAGGCAGGGCCACCAACATTATCACTATTAGGGATGAGGCCTGGTTATGTTCACACCCGTTATCAACTTACTTCATGACACTTGCTTCGCCAACATCTTGTATTGACTAGCCTTGATACATCAGCAGCATGTTGCTACCTGCAAAATAAGCCAATGGGAAATGCCATCACTACTGGACAAGATAATACAGTTGTGGTCCTGCTGTATAAAAATACATGGATATAATAGCTATATGATTCCATTCAATTTTTGTAGTTGTACAGCCATTCCATTTAGCTACTCTAGTCTAGCTATTAGGTGAGCGAATTTTTTATTTCACTGATATTATTACAAGTGACAAGTAGTACTCTTTAGACACTTGCTAACTAATGATAGGATTAGATGGAGGGACAAACATACAAGCCTAATGCAGCTGTCTTGTGAAACCACTGAAGATGACTCTAAGATTATGTCAAGTTTACATAGCAAACAACCAGTTTCCATTTTTTGTCAGACTTTACATACTGGCAAACTAAACAGGCACCTTGTCACGAGAGTATTACTAGATTGGCATTACTTTTTTTAAGGGGTGCAAAGCTTTTAACTTACTCTTGAAAGCTGAGTGAGATACCTTCATTTAACCGAACCGCCATAATGAAAAGTTAGTCTCATGTACCCAATCCCTTTACCAACCGCTAATCGAGTGTAGAGGTTCTAGGTTGGTAAAGGGTCTCGCCGAATGAATATGGACTTGATATTATCGCTAAGCAACTCGAATCCAGGACACATACATCTATCTTGGAAGAAAACTCAAAGGATGCCGAAGACCTCATGAAATTGCTATCTGCCAGCCAGAAGAGAGCAGTGAACCTAGCAAAGGAAAAAGGATCATAAACCTGGCTGACAGTGCTCCCACTAATGGAACACGGCTCCGCTCTACACAGGGGTGCATTTCACGACGCCCTCGCACTGCGCTATGGCTGGACCCCTGGGAGACTACCAGCTAAATGTGCATGTGGGGCCGTCTTCTCAGTTGAGCATGCCCTTTCATGCCCCAAAGGGGGGTTTCCATCCATCAGACACAACGAAATACGGAATTTGACAGCAACACTCTTAACTGAGGTGTGCAAGGATGTATGTATTGAGCCTGACCTTCAGCCCGTGTTTGAAGAACTGAATGGTGCAACTGCTAACTCACAGCCAGGAGCAAGACTCGACATTGCAGCAAACGGTGTTTGGGGCGGCAATCACGAAATAACATATTTTGATGTAAGGGTATTCAACCCCTATGCCCCTTCCAACAAACATTCAGACATGCAAATGGTGTATAGCACGAACAAGCCAAGAAACGGGCATATGAGGAGAGAATTAGAGAAGTGGAACACGCCACATTCACACCAGTTGCACTCTACTACCGGTGGCATAGCAAAGGAAGCCAGTATATCTATAAAAAAATTAGCGTCCATGCTCGCCAATAAGTGGGAACACAGTTATAGCAGTACTCTTCAATGGTTACGATGCCGCCTATCCTTTTCTCTTCTATGGTCCTCTATCCAAGCCATTCGAGGAACCAGATCATCCATTGGACATGCTGTAAGAATACCAGCTGCAGTAGACCTGGTGACCTCAGAAGCACATCTAAACTGATCTAATTTCATTTGCTTTTTGACTGTAACTGAGTTTATATTATTTTGTATTGTATTGTATTGTAGTGTATATATATAATTTAAAAAAGAAAAAAGAAAAAAAAAAGCTAGATTACTGAACTCAGTTTTGGTAGCAACACCAGTGACAGAACAGTGAGTAAAGCCTACACAAACCAAAAGCGGTTGATTTAAATTCTAAGCTTACAGCTTCTTACATGCACGGATGATCCTAGCGTCTTACAACTAATATATAGTTTGTTTCGAGTTCATATTCAAGGGTTTTTGTACGCACCTGTGCTAATCAATTAATTGGGTAAAGGGGTTTACAACTACTTCATCTTAAAAGGCTTCTCAAAGTGGTTCGGTAAAGCGTCACCTTTTCAATTACTATGGTAAGTTGATTTGTGCAAAGACAAATGCTGTTTTTACTTTCTTGAATTGCGTTGACACTTTTACCATATCATTAAGATGTAAGCTGCATAGCAGAAATGCAATCTCAGGTTTTATTTAATTGTCTCCTATTTTTTTAAAGCCAAGACTATCTCTGGCAGATGAAACCAATGAGACTCATTACTTAAAGGTTAATGTCATCATAACAATAGAAATAACCACATATACATATTTAGCTGTGTTGTTCTCAAACTTAGCTACCAAGCAGGCCTTGAAATTCTTCATTAGAACTTTAAGCTCTTCAGCTTCCTCGTTGTTAGTGCTGTGAATAAAAACATTAAATTGAAATTAGTAAAGCTAGCTACTATTAATATAGCTTGCACAATGACACATAAAGTGTGTTTTATAGAATCTTGCCCACTAAATTGTGAACCACATAAGACCAGCACAATGATATGCACATTAACTGTAAATATTCAATAATTATTTCCATCAACAAACTGACCAAAGTTGTAGTCAGCCCACTAGCTAGTTCCTACCACTGTGTCAGTAGTTGAACACCTCTTAAAGTAGCAAGTCTGCATGGGCGTACTGATACACTCCACAGAAGTGTAGTAAAGTCACTATGCTTATAAGGGTGTCATGCTACACTCCACAGTGTTACCAAACACTCCAGAGTGTAGCACAACACCCCACAATACCGAAGTGTTCCACTACACCCCATTAAAGGTGTAGTGGAACACCCCATTTTTTACAGTGTGGCTTCAGCAAAGAAGGAAGCAAAATTATAACTGATCATAACATTTACGAAATATTTATAGATTTTCTTCCTCATGTGGTAATTCAGTAAAGCTGACTGAACTGCTTGATCGTACGTATAAGAATCTGCCAAACTGGACCAAAAAGGAAGGAAAGGTTTTATATTAAGGTTAAGGTATGCACCATGCTATAAAGGTCCAGCACATTCCAACAGAGCTGGTGCTTCAGCCTTGGCACCACGGCTGTCTTTGATTACTTCAATATACTTGCTCAATTAAGTAATAAAATGGCAAGCTTTGACATCAGTGGTAGCTATTAGTAAAATATTTGGCGAGTGGGCGAAACAATGAGACTGAAAGTAAACTTTCAGCAAGATGTAAGCTCTAGAGCACATCCAATAGTTTCAAAGCTATGTCTTTTTTCTTTTTTTTTTAGCTTCTGGTTTAAAACTCCGCCCATTCCCTGTTTTTCGAGAACAAGAGGGAATAAAAAGTAGTTAGTCTTTCCATGGCATGCTTGGAGTCTTTTTAAGTTGTATTGGCATTTGAAATTTCACAACAAGTCATATATCAAATGATATAGTAGACAGGGCCCTCAAGAAGAAAAAGAACATACAGAATGGTGACCAAAATGGCAATATTATTACCTTGAAACACCTTACATCGGATGACTTAGTGAGAAAATAGGATTTATGTATAGAAAAATAAAAATAGGAACAGCCTTTAGTTAAAAAAAACCCATAAGACAAGAACTGGTCAGAGTCAAAAAGAGAATTTCTCCAATAATATCGATGGAGTAGCCTACGTAATCAAGCATGAATGTGGTCAAGTCTGAAACTGGAATGTCTTTACCACCAGATTAAGATGGACCAGTTGCACATGTTATTTTTACTAATTAGAGTGTGGTAACCATGTCCCCCTCTTCATTTTGTTAAGATGGACTAGTTTCACATGTTATTTTTACTAATTAGAGTGTGGTAACCATGTCCCCCCTCTTCATTTTGTTAAGATGGACTAGTTTCACATGTTATTTTTACTAAATAGAGTGTGGTAATCATGTCCCCCTCTTCATTTTGTTAAGATGGACTAGTTTCACATGTTATTTTTACTAGAGTGTGGTAACCATGTCCCCCCTTTTCATTTAATTAAGATGGACTAGTTTCACATGTTATTTTTACTAATTAGAGTGTGGTAATCATGTCCCCCTCTTCATTTTGTTAAGATGGACTAGTTTCACATGTTATTTTTACTAATTAGAGTGTGGTAATCATGTCCCCCCTCTTCATTTTGTTAAGATGGACTAGTTTCACATGTTATTTTTACTAATTAGAGTGTGGTAATCATGTCCCCCTCTTCAATTCGTTTAGATGACCAGTTGCACATGCTAATTTTAGTAATTAGAGTGTGGTAACCATGTCCCCGCTCTTCAATTTGTTAAGATGGACCTGTTGCACATGTTATTTTAGTGATTAGAGTGTGGTAACCAGGTTCCCCCCCCCTGTCATGAAAAAAAGGCCTCCCTAAAAATGGGCCCCCCAGGGCCTATATTACCGGTAAAATAGGCCCCCGGGCTCATTTCACTGGTAATTTGGGCCCCCCTGTGGTAATTTGGGCCCCCTGTGTTGTACTGAATACAGCCTCCCCAAGCCTTCTTTCAAGTATTATTGGCTATCCCAGGCCTACAAAGGACTAGACACAAAGCATCCCTTAACAATCGGCTATGGCCTGTTTTTTTGTGCCTCTTTTGAGAAATACTGGCCATTCTCAATGCATGTTAAGTTACGCCTCCCTTAACTTAATAGAAGTAATATTGGCTATGCCTTTCCGCTTATCATATTCTGTGCCTACCACCACAATGAGATTGGCTATTTCTAGCTACTTCCAGGCAAGTTATTTTATCTCCCTTCAGTAATATTGGCTATAGGTAAGCCATTTTTGTTTATTATTTGAACTAATACTTAATTTTGAATAAAAATGAATGAAAGCTATCATTTTACATTAAATTTGACATTTTAATTGGAATTGCCTGTATTATACACAGCCATGTGTCCATCAAACTGGGATTCTTCACGCCCACACAACACAAGTGATACCAGTGATCACACTGATCACACTGTATCATGTTGTCATATACTTCGGGCAAATTACAATTACAATAAACATCTATCATAAAAGGACTGACAGGTTAATGGTATGGGGCTAAAGCAAGATGGTATGGAAAAGGACTAATGCATTAGGTTTCAAAACAGTTGGCAAGATGAGATCGCATTTTGCTTTGGTGGAACTGCAGCCTTATTATCTCCATTAGCTGTATAGATAATTGAAATGGTGGTAAATACATTAACAGCAAATAATAGCCACTTTACATACCTGCATGAAATGCAAATGCAATTGCAAAAACACCACAATCTTTCCTGCCGATCTGCTTGCAAACTCCAGGGTACTTCTTGCCAGGCCCAACAACTGGCTGAAGAATACTTTTGTACAATAGGGAAAGCTGAACTTGCATACTGGATGAAATTGGAATTCCACTGAAACAGGAATCATATACATATACATTTCCTTTCAAAAGGGCTGATGTTACCCAGTGGAATTGTCCCGTATGGTGAAACTAAACGGAATCTGCACTACTAAGGACTGGGATGAAACCATTATTTTGTGCCAGCAAAGAAGATTGCATGCCTCCAACAAATGGAAACTATTCTTCCAATAGCTTATTAGCGAAGGACATGTGTTCATCAGTTAACTCATCTCCGCACAGAATCCATTGTACTAGACGATCTATCTTACCACACTGCTTCTTAGGTGGGGGCCTGTCACTACTTTCAATTTTTTTTTCTTCCTTTAATAGCAAGCTGTTTTCGCTTTTCACTTCATCCATTCCTCTCTATATCACCTCCGTTCTCTTTATCAATCTCATTCTCACCTCCATTATCTCCATCCATCTTGTCTTTTGGCTTTCCATCCATGGTATCACTTCTCTTAATATAGCGCTTCAAATGGTTAACTTTTATTTTGTTCCTGATCACGTTTCCTTTCTTGTTACTAAGTTCGTACACACCCTTACCAATAAATTTACTAATGGTAAATGGTCCGAACCATACTGTGTTTAGCTTGCCACCTTTCCTCTGCTTATCAGCAGTATTTTCTACAAGAACTTCTGTTCCTATTGGGAACGCTGTTCCAATTGGGAATGCCTCACTTGAATGACATCATATTGCTGCTTTTGCTCTGCATCTATTTTTTCTTTTGCCTTACTAAATGCTTGTTGCCTTCTTTCAAGCAGGTTATCTATGATCTCATCTATGTTGACATTCTCCTCCTCTGCCTCTTCATCATGCTCACCATCATGCTGAAAAAGCTCAGCATCAATGGGGAGCTGCATTGGTTTCTGGTATAGCATGTAATATGGTGAATGTTTGGTAGATGCCTGCTTGGAAGCTCTATAAGCCATTAAGACAGTGTCAATCTTTTCATCCCAATTAGAGTGGTCCTCGTTGACCACCTTCGCAAGACACCGCGACAAGGTTTGGTTAAACCATTCTGTCAAACCGTTTGTCTGCAAGCACACAATAATAGCTAATGGTATAATATAATGTATGACACTATCATGGTAATCATAACTGAGGATGATATGCACTAGTAATCCTGTGTTCCGTGTTTGTTACGGAACAAAGCTCATCAGACAACTATTGATAAACTCTCTGCCTTGGTCAGTTATTAGGATGGATGGACATCCATACCTACAAATAACCTACAATTGTTTTTAAGATTTAAAATAAAGTATTGATTTACAAGTTTAGGAAAATGGAAATATATTTAGTACTGAGCTACATAGCGTATGGAATTATTACTTCATCAGTTAGCCATGTTGCCCTGGACCAAATCACCTTTACATTGGTGGCTCTAAAAAATTTTTTTTACTGTCTTAGTAAACTAGTAAGCAGCTACAGTGAAAAAAATTACAGCGAAGATTTATACATTGAATTTACCATTGAATACAAAAACCTTGCTACTCCATAAGCACTTTTATTTGGAAGAGGACCTACTTCTGCCCATTTCGAAAAATAATCAGTAGCAGTGATGATAAATTTGTTGCCACCAGGTGTCTCTGTAAGTGGGCCTATTAGATCCATTCCAATTTGGTGCCACAATCTTGGTTGAACAGGGATAGGATGCAATGATACAGATTTAACATGATTAGTCTAGCAGCAACAAAAAAAAACAACAACTTACATATGACTGAATATCCTTGCACATTCCAGGCCAATAATACTTGGAATATATCATATCCCTACTTCTATTTATACCAAAGTGGCTGCTATCGTGCACATTTTGTATTATTTAGGCCGATAGCCAGAATTTCAAAGGGGGGGTTCACGGGTATGGCTGCAAATTGGACTACATGGAAGAGAATGTGCCCTTTTGATGGAAACAAATGCATAAATAAATTTCCAACGCTATTTCCTATTGTTTGTTCATTTCAATATTAGCTTTAGCTATAGCTATAGCTAAAGCTAATATTGAAATGAACAAACAATAGGAAATAGCGTTGGACCCACTCATTTTGTTATTTAGCTATCTAATTTATATTAAGCCAAATCAATGAAACCAAAGTATAATTTTAATTGTAAAATATTATCAAACAACAAAAAAACTGTTATAATTATTGTTAGCTTTACAGCAAACTGACTGATTGCATTCGTCTTGGGTTTTTCTCTAAAAAAGATTTACATACTTCATTAACATCAATGCTAGTTTCATAGTTCATACGTATTAGAGCAAGATAACTCAATCGTTCTTCTGTCTGGGTGCATCTCAAGTATGAGTTCAGCCTCTTTAAAGCTGATGCAGATCGCTCACAAGAGCATGAACTCAGCGGAATAGTGGCAAATAATTTCAGGAGTGTAAATAAATTTAGAAAACCATGCTCACTGCATTGCTGGAGAACCTCATGTAGTGTATGGGGCTCTATTTTGGGATGGGATCAAGAGCCACTTGTGTTTCCATCGATAAAACTCCTCATCCACAATACCTGCATTTGGCAAATCTTCTGAATAAAATTCAATGGCATCTTTTATATCAGAAGGAGAAGATGACTTAGTTATAAATGTAGGTAATAAACCTTGCAAGGAAGCAGCTTGCTTTGCATGCCTGTCAAATTGACAGCTAAGATCGCTGATCAGCTGATCTAAAAAAGGAATAGTTATAGTGGTCTTGTAATACTCTTCTGGAGAATCACTCTGCTGATTCATGCGATGTTACTGTCCTTGGCAAATACGTGGTAATGTAACCGACACATCAGACCTTGCAGCTAATCGGCAACTATGCTGAAAGATGCGTTCAGAATAATTTTGTATGTCACTCCTCAAATCCTTCAGTTCCTTAATACCTGTCACAATATCCTGTTTTTTCCCTTGAAGTTTAACCACAGCCTCTTTCATGTACACTAACAGTGTACGTTGCAGGGTAACCAGAGAAAATATAAACTGAAAAGATTCCAAAATCTTTAGATACGCCAAAGCATTCTTTTTATCTTCTGCTGACAATCCATCATTGTACAACTGTAACTGAGTATCCCCATAGAGAATAACAGGTTTTGATTTGGCATCTTCACCTGATCATAATGAATGAGAGAAGAATCATTTAATTAGCATATATTTTATAGTTTGACTTGTTCATCTTGTTATGACGAAGGAGAGAAAATGTCCATAAAATTTTATTTAACTTTTTTTTATAGTATGACATTCCACTTGATCATTACAAAGAAATTCAATTTTTTTTAAATCGGCAATTTTACGATTAAGTATGACTTTAGAATAATTTCAAATAAAGAAAATGCAAAGAATTACTCATTACAGTATTTATTATCATCATTATAAGTTTAATTATTAAAATAAATGTATAATAGATGAAATTATGAATATACAAATGGAAATGTTATTTTTCTATCATATGGTGATCTTCCTCCTGAATAATTTAATTAGCATATTTTACTGTTTGGCATCTTCGCCTGATCATATCGAAGGAGGGGAACTTGTCCAGAATCACTTAATTAGCATATTTTATGGTTCGGCATCTTCACCTGATCATATTGAAGGAGGGGAACTTGTCCAGAATCACTTAATTAGCATATTTTATTGTTCGACATCTTCGCCTGATCATATCGAAGGAGGGGAACTGGTCCAGAATCACTTAATTAGCATATTTTACAGTTCGACATCTTCACCTGATCATATCGAAGGAGGGGATCTTGTCCAGAATCACTTAATTAGCATATTTTATTGTCCGACATCTTTACCTGATCATATCGAAGGAGGGGAACTGGTCCAGAATCACTTAATTAGCATATTTTACAGTTCGACATCTTCACCTGATCATATCGAAGGAGGGGAACTTGTCCAGAATCACTTAATTAGCATATTTTATTGTGTGACATTGAAGAAATTGAACGTATCGAGTACTACTAGCTATTTATAACTAGAATTAACAATCAGTCAGTTGTTGCAATAATTTTTCTTTCATGAATCCCACTTAGCCACCTATGATGATCATATTATTATGTATTGATATGTAACAATTGTTAAATACAGAAGTCAATGTCTTCACTGTAGCAAATTCTTGAAACTGTGTTCCTGCAGTGGGTAGCTGGTCTTCTAAGATAAAATACTGGCTATAGCTACTATTGTGGGGTCGTCGGGATTCTGGCTCCGTGATCTCCGTCCTCAGAGCTCCAGGTAGTGTCCCCACTGCCACCAGAGATAATGCACAAGTTGTTGAAGGATGTTCCACAGCAAGCTGGTATTCTCCCAGTTACGCAGGCGACCCAAATCAAGCCCCAACCGAGATTCACCAGACTCTACTGGAATCAATATCTTTGTTCAAAGCCTCACTGTACAAAATCTGAGGTGGGTGAGACAGGCCACAGTATATAAAACCCTATGTCTCACCCACACTCTCAAATCTGATTGGCCAACAAAACTGACTTACAAAAACCAAATAAGGACACACACACCAATTAACACTTGATACACACAAACACACAAAACTGTCAAAAGTTCAAAGGCATGTGCCTGGCTTTTGCTCCCTCTCACCTCCATCTGGCTGAGTGGGTGTTCCCACAACTATGCCTACTATGATATTAGGATATGATGCTGTGGGATGTAGCTAAGCAATCCAGAGTCCTAAGTATTGATTCTGCTACGATTCAAAGGTACTATTAGCTCTGGCTAAGGTCTTGTTCTACATTATTATTTATGTCAAAAAAAGCATTATGACAAAATTAAACTAAACAACTTCATAAAAACCATTTTGTAGCTGAACAGTCAGTTGCAGCTGTCTTCTTAACAGTTGCAACTATAGCAACTGAAGGAGTATTTCATATGCATTGAAACTGAGTAATATTATAATATGCTAGTAGAGAAAGCATGCAACTAATTAAAAAAAATAGTGGACATGGGGAAAAATTCTAAGGAAAATATGAGTCAAAGATTACAAATGAGATACAGCTTCAAATGTTTTCAACAAGATAATACTGTAAGCATACAAAAAAAGAGCGATGAAGGTGATATAAACTTAATACTGCGCATGGTCAAAGTAAGTCCGAGGGCTTGCATATCAAATACCTTTTGGGTGTGTGATATGTCACTTTGAATGAATGATCACTGCTTTGCCAACCACGTTTTACTCATCAGTAAAACATTTGTAAACTAATAATTCACTTCAGTTTTACCTGTGTTGTACTGGACAGTAAATCCTAGTAGAACATGCAGTTAACTCTAAAACCGGAACACTTGTGCACGATGTTTTACACATGTTTTACTACCTCTACACTGTCCAGTAAAACATGAGGTAAACTATAAGTATTCCAGTACACCATGAGGTAAAACATCCAGTACACTTCAAGTGTCACTCATGTTTTACCATACCTGTCCACCACTAGTAAACTCTAGCTCACTCAATAGTAAAACATATATAGCAGCATTGGTGTACTTGTGTTTTACTAGGTTTTACTACACTGTACAATCAGCATACTATACCATACTGTACCAGACAACGCCGCGCACCAATACACAAATTCTGGTTAGTAATAAAAAATATATTACATCAAAGGAAAAAAAGGTACACAAAAATTTGGATGATAGTTTGATATCAAAACAAATAATGTCAAAAAGTCTTGTACTCATCGTCATTCTTGATCATTGTAGCCAACCTCCATTACTGCTAGAAACATCCAAAAGCATACCCTGCAGCATAATGATAAAGTGGCAATAATTATTACTGAATTCAATTTGCATACTTCAAAATATACTGTAAGTAAATATTGCTAGAACATTAAGTGATAATCAAACAGTTAAAGACATTAATATATGTAGAAAATGTACCACAAGTCCTGTGAGACATTTGTATTGAGTGCTACATGAAATGCATGCTCAAGTACGTCACACTCTAATTATACTTTAACATCATATGCTACTATATCTAAATATTCATAGATTCTGATGGTCCCATGCTCAAGCTCACCATTTGTGGATGAGATAGTACTGGTGAGTGACCTACTTAACTGTACCACATTACATGTCAGGAATAAAGGTGGTTAATTTATCTTATATTCTTTAAAAACCCTATCCCATATCGGCACAGATCACAAGTCTAGCAATGAACATGGTTCAAGTACCAACTGATGTGGATCACAAGCCTAGCAGCCAATGAAAGCCTCTGCGACATTATGAAACACAAAGGAACCTCAACCTACCGTCGTGTACATATTCACAAGACTACAAGACATCTGCCATACTCTCTACTTGAACACAAGTTTAATACTTCACCCATAAGCTTTATTGTACTCCAAACCTCCTCCTCCCCCCCAATAGATAAAACATGAATTCGCAGAAAATATCACCTCTATAGGAGAGCTATACAGCTAAAATATCATATTTTTGTCCTGGTTTCCTTCTTAGCTTCAATTTCTTGTATTCCATTTTCTCCCTTTCTTATGTGCCATTTTGTTTCTTAAAAAGTATCAAAATTTTTCATTTTATGCCCAGTTTTCACGTAGACAGTCACAAATAGTATTAAAGTGCAAATACATGGAGATGATGCATTCAGTGCATTCCTATAAAATGTAACAGGTCGTCAAAACGCCAATACATTGGTAATACAGCATGCATATTGCTTTACAATCAAATGCCTAAATATAGTGTAGCAGTATATTGCTGTAATACTTCAGTAATACATCATACACATTGCTTTGGGATGAGCAAGTTTTTCACAAGTTTCACAGGTACTCTTTCACTTTAATACTTTTTTTTTTTAAAGGACTTAACATTTTACCATTAAATAGGTAACAATTTTTTATCTTTGCATTGCGTCCAATATAATTCAGATGTATATTGTGGTACAATTGGTTAGGATATGACTGCTAGTATATAGATAGTGCAGTGTATTGCTATAACTGGTAAAATATGTGTTCAATTGAAACGCCACTAAATGTGACTGTCCATAATTGGCTGATGACTCCTTACCCATCAGCAATACACTGCTGCACTAAGTATTGACAAAGTTGATGACTCCTTACCCATCAGCTACACACTGCTGCACTATATTGACATTGTTGATGACTCCTTACCTATCATCAATACACTGCTGCACTATTTTTCTTGTTGATTACTCATTACCCATCATCAATACACTGCTGCACTATTTAAGCATTGTTATGACTCCTTACCCATCATCAATACACTGCTGCACTATTTAAGTATAGGCATTGTTGATGACTCCTTACCCATCAGCATTACACTGCTGCATTATTTATGGGGAAATCGGCTTAAACACGGCATTTAAAGTTTTTTATTTCTTCCTACCAGTAGGTTGCACAGGAAAATGGGACGTCACCAAATCGCTGTCATTCGTCATAAATCGTCAGTTATAAAACGTGCGCATTATGCAACCTACAATTTCCCCAAACGCGCGCGAACCGATTGGGTAATCCCCACTTCATTAATAGCTGATGTTTATTAATAATTAACACAATAAGTTCAGTATGGCTTCTGGAAGTAGATCTATGAAAGAAAATGCTTTCAAAAGGAAAAGAAGAGAGCTTGAGTTGCTGACTGACATCAGCAATATTCCACTAAATGCAACCAGTAAAAGGGCATGCACAGCAAAGACAGGAGAAAAGATTGAGAATATCCTGAAGGTGAAGGCCATCAGGGAAGGCATGCATCAGCTCCACCACCAGAGTGTCCACCACCAGAGTGTCCACCATCTCGACCTAGTAGGATGAAGTCCAAGTGTACAACTTACAATGAACAAATGACATACCATATAATTAAACATAGTCCACACATAATTACAGAAGGCATGCATACACTACAAACACGCACAGAAAGAAACACAAGTTTTGTTACTCAAAAGGCTGTGGCACTTCAGATGTTTGGTGCCTGCATTTCTACTGGAATGGGGATTCTGGAAGCTTGCAAACTAGCAGGTCTTGCAACCGGCTTCAGTGATCAGAGCATTCGCAAATGGGCCCAGGAGATCTATGCGGATTTCTTTGGGATCCTGTCATCCTTGGAGGACTTGACAGACGAGCTGGAGTCTGGAAGAGGGAAGCATCCCAAATGGAAGTCAGTCACTGTGTCATAGGGTAGCACTGTTTCGTCACTGTCATGGTGTAGTACTGTTTCGTCACTGTCCTCAAGAAGCACTGTCTCGTCACTGTCATATGGGAGATGGGTGTCATCACTGTCAGGTTGAGGGGATTCGTTATATATAATTGTGGTGTCAGAGTCACTTGGTGAGGGTCTTAATGTTGGCAGTGTTGGATTACGTAACTGTTGTTATATTGTTAGTCGTTCCAGAGAGGTATTACCAAGAGCATCCCTGATTTTGGGTAATCGCTGCACATCATCTTTAACCGACACCTCCAAAGTGCAGATGATGTACCGGAAATTTCTATTTCCAGGAAGCCTGGAAAATGGCGCAGATGTCACCTTCCTACAACAACAAGGGATGATTTTTTTTTATGGAACAAGCCTTCTTGCTTCTAAAAAACTACTGAAAATTATTTAAATTATTAATTATTATTGTATACAGTAGTCATATCTTGAATTAATCTTTAAAATTAAATTAAACTTTGACCTAACAATCCTAAGAGCTGAACACAATCGAAAAATACACAAAACACAATCAAACTCACCCATCAGCGAAAAAACCGGCTTGCAACAAGGGCGCTAGGTGAGCTGAAACCTCCCTTGCGAGGTGCCCTAAGGTGCAGGTGGACTGCACTTCAAACAAATGCTATTCGCATCTCTTGCGTTATGCCGCTCCAGCTCACAGCGGAATCTCCACCCCGATCTCACGTTGGGCAAGGGTATATCATAAAATGTAATACCCCTTGCCCGGGCACTAAACGTAACTAGCTCAGAAGCCATACTCAATACAGTAAGTAGTCTCTTCTACAACAGCTGTTATGGAGATTTCCATCGAGCATGCGCACATTCATGACGTCACGTTTACGTATGAGAACCGGAAAAATCAGCCGCGATACGTCATTACTTTGAGGGTGCCATCCCATTTCTGAATATTTTTATCAAAAAAAACAGGTCTAATTTGCTCAATTTTGTTTACATAGCTTTGGTATTTAGCAACCATAAACTTAAGCCATTTATCTATGATTTGGTGTAATAAGAATACTCCAGTTCAAAAAGTGTAGAAATCCCAGCTTAAACACTTTTATTTAATAAAATAGAAATATTGGCCTATACAAATATAATTAATGCACCGAATTTTGTTCAAATGAAAATTCATCTAGTATATTCCCAACTTGCAAAGTGTAACAACTCCAACTATTATAATTTAAATTTCCCAGCTTAAACACATTTTTATACTCACAATTTGACGCTTGCACTTCAACCTAGTATAACCTCAACATTAACCACGATACCACAATTATAAAACATGTCATGTGTCAATATAGCATTGATGTATATAAGTATACAAAAAATAATATCTGTAGCTCCCATATTTCTCCACCTGTAAAGAAAAGACTAAGACAATAAAATATGCCATTTATTTGTTCTCTAAGCTGGATGCACTGTACACTTTATCTTATAGTGACTCCTTACCGGTTGTTCAATTGTACACCCCATAATGTAGCTGCACTAACACCTTTGAGGACCCTTTACTAGTACTTATAAAGCAGGCGATAAATAAAAGCTTGAGATACTTAAAAGGTGGGAAGGCCCGCAGGGTAGAATACATTCAACCCACTGACAATCAATCTACCACACCCTCACTCCTTATACTCCACCCACACTAGTATCTCACACTCCAGCTTACACACACAGCTCATACTCCACCCACACATGCCCCACAATCCAACGCACATGTTTCTTACTCCACCTACACATGTCTCACACTTTACCGACACACCTGTCTCTCACTTCACCCACATACATTACTCTCACTCCCACACACCCACACTATAGTCTGTTGAAGTTGAGTTGGTGTGACCATAAATGCAGTAAATGATGAATGCACTCATGGATGCCATTAAGGTATCTCATAATCAACTCAAATTAACTCATGAGGATTAAGCAAAAGTCTAAATTGGATGCACTAGAAAACTGAGGATATTTCTATTGCAGATTCTTGCAATATAGAAAAGCACTTCTGCCCTTTTTTTTTTTTTTAACCAAAACCTATCCAATGTGAAAGTCCCATTTTCTGTACAACCTCTATTGGTAGTATAACACTTCCCATGCATCATTCATCTGGACAGACTACAGTGTCCCATACTCCACCCATACATGTAGCCCTAATTCAAACTCCACCCATTCACATGAACCTATGTGCCTATGCAATGTCACGTGATATGTATGTTTAATTCCAATAAACACAACACACACACACACACACACACACAAGGCATGGATTCAAGCACTTAGTGCTTGTGCTTATAAGTACTTTAACACTTTAATACAGAAAAGTTGTCCACAATACATTGGTTCAATGGAAAAGGTCCTCAATATATCAGTTCAATATGAATTGCGTCCACAATATATTACTTCAATATGGATAGAGGTCCACAATATATCTGTTTAATACGGAAAAGTGTCCACAATACTTTAGTTCGATACAGAAAAGTGTCTACAATACTTTAGTTCGATATGGAAAAAGGTCCACAATATATAAGTTTAATATGAAAAAGGGTCCACAATATATTACTTCAATATGGATAGAGGTCCACAATATATTAGTTCAATACAGAAAAGGTTTTACTTCAATACGAAAAAGTGTCCACAATACATTAGTCAATACGGAAAGTGTTCACAATTTATTAGTTCAATATGGAAAAGGGTCCACAATATATTAGTTCAATATGGAAAAGAGTCCACAATATATTACTTCAATATGGAAGTGTCCATAATACATTAGTTCAGTATGGAAAAAGGTCCACAATATATAAGTCCAATATGGAAAAGGGTCCACAATATATTAGTTCAATATTGAGAAGGGTCCGCAATACACTAGTTCAATACAGAAGTGTCCACAATACATTAGTTCGATATGGAGAAAGGTCCACAATATATTACTTCAATATGGAAGTGTCCACAATACATTAGTTCAGTATGGAAAAAAGTCCACAATACATTAGTTCAGTATGGAAAAAGGTCCACAATATACAAGTCCAATATGGAAAAGGGTCCACAATATATTAGTTCAATATTGAGAAGGGTCCACAATACATTAGTTCAATACAGAAGTGTCCACAATACTTTAGTTCGATATGGAAAAAGGTCCACAATATATAAGTTTAATATGGAAAAGGGTCCACAATATATTAGTTCAATATGGAAAAGGGTCCACAATACATTAGTTCAAATATAGAAAAAGGTCCACAATATATAAGTTTAATATGGAAAAGGGTCCACAATATATCCATTCAATATAGAAAAGAGTCCACCATACATCAGTTCAATACAGAAAAGGGTCCACAATACATTAGTTCAGTACGGAAAAAGGTCCACAATATACATATAAGTTCAACATGGAAAAGGGTCCACAATACATTAGTTCAATACAGGCAAGGGTCCACAATATTAGTTCAGTACGGAAAAAGGTCCACAATATATAAGTCAAGGGTCCACAAAATATCCATTCAATATGGAAAAGGGTCCACCATACATCAGTTCAATACAGAAAAGGGTCCACAATACGTTAGTTCAGTACGAAAAAAGGTCCACAATATATCCATTCAATATGGAAAATGGTCCATAATACATTAGTTCAATAGAGGCAAGGGTCCACAATATTAGTTCAGTACGGAAAAAGGTCCACAATATATAAGTTCAATATGGACAAGGGTCCACAAAATATCCATTCAATATGGAAAAGGGTTCACCATACATCAGTTCAATACAGAAAAGGGTCCACAATACATTAGTTCAGTACGAAGAAAGGTCCACAATATATCCATTCAATATGGAAAAGGGTCCATAATACATTAGTTCAATACAGAAAAGGGTCCACAATATTAGTTCAGTACGGAAAAAGGTCCACAATATATAAGTTCAATATGGACAAGGGTCCACAAAATATCCATTCAATATGGAAAAGGGTCCACCATACATCAGTTCAATACAGAAAAGGGTCCACAATACATTAGTTCAGTACGAAAAAAGGTCCACAATATATCCATTCAATATGGAAAAGGGTCCACAATACATTAGTTCAATACAGGCAAGGGTCCACAATATTAGTTCAGTACGGAAAAAGGTCCACAATATATAAGTTCAATATGGACAAGGGTCCACAAAATATCCATTCAATATGGAAAAGGGTTCACCATACATCAGTTCAATACAGAAAAGGGTCCACAATACATTAGTTCAGTACGAAAAAAGGTCCACAATATATCCATTCAATATGGAAAAGGGTCCATAATACAATAGTTCAATACAGAAAAGGGTCCACAATAAATTAGTTCAGTACA
>WLWD01001200.1_pt1 | contig 19932 bp, 13 predicted proteins | sample 6712731 | NCBI WGS metagenome assembly WLWD01 (sample SAMN12718690, study PRJNA576275) | sponge metagenome | isolation source: marine sponge | host: Mycale hentscheli | place: New Zealand: South Island, Marlborough, Capsize Point | collected 2014-11-01
TGTGCAACGATGTAACTAGTGTCTTCAGCAAACTTAGCAAGTATCCACCAACAGTTGGAGATGAGGACATTGAGAACCTGGAGAAATTTGTCATTGCAATGTATGATAAGTCCAGTACTGCTAAAAGTGTGGATGATGCACGATTGGAGCCATATAAATCAATCCCACCCACTCGAGCTGCCCTTATGCAACATTTGAAGTGTTCTGCTTACCAAGCAGGATGTATATGGAGCCAAGCAACAGTGTGCCAGCCTGAAACTCTAAGTCCTGCAGTTTGGGGGTGGACGAAAGAAGCTGACATTTGGAAGACCTGCTGGACTACACTTCCACCTATTGCAACTAGTTGCCAAGAACTGACTAAGTGTGGGTGTAAGATGGAATGTCGTGGAAACTGCAAATGTTATCGTTTCAACCTTCCTTGTACAGCACTGTGCAGTTGCACATGCCTGGACTGATACAATTATTATCATAGTCACTATTAAAGTTTTGTTTAGTTTTTTGTTATTATTGACAAGTTTTGAACATCAAAAACATCCAGGTTGATGCATAAAATTGGCGGCCATCTTGAACGGCAGCCATTTTGAATTTTTACATGGCTAACGCTATTTTCCCAATTAATGACCCAAAGTGAGTTTACATGCAAAGTTTGATGCTTGTATCACCATTTGATCAATCGTGTCACAATCTGCCCCACTATTTAGCCTTTCTTTTGAACACTAACCTCCGCCCGCTATTAGTTGTAATTAATCGCTCACCTTTTTGCCTTCTCTTCCCTTCCATTGTAAACCTACACCCCTTACCTCGCCGATTCCATCCGCTTTTCAGTTACGATCAATCACCTTTTACCTTCTCTTCCGTACTTTCGCCTTCCTTTTTTAAACCTGCACCGCCTTCCATCGTCTATTGCACCCGCTTTTTAGAAGTAACCAGCATGTTGTACTGAATGTGACGATACTTTACCTAACACAAGGTTACGATGCTTTACCGAACCATACACTCATGAATTATTCATGAACACACACCCGTCGTCGTTGTTGTTACTGACACACAAAGTGTATTATTATAGAATTCACACTGACTAGCTGCATTTCTCAATCAGCTGCAATTTGGCGACCCTGGTGGCAAGATGACCTCTTGAGCTGAGTGAGCAGTGGCTGACCACACTATAACTTGTGGCAAGATGACCATGACCTGAGTGATCTTCACTACTATTAGTTGAAAAAATTATTTTTCACACAAAACACTTGCACAAAAAAAAAAACAGTCTCTGCATTTCCCCTCTCACTAAACAAGATCTCCCTAAACATAAATAAATTAATAAATAGAATAAAAAACTGAAAAAAAAAACACAATAAATAATAAGCGGTCTTATTTTAAACTAGTCTTATTTTAAACTAGTTGAGGTTGCCTTGGACAGGTCAAATATAACTTGAAGAGTTCATTTTAGACATGTAATCATGAAAGTCAAGTATATTGACTAATAATTACAATCTTTGCCAACTTCAACATTCTTGGACTACAATTACACACACACAACAACAAAAAAACAACAAAAAAAACTGGGAATATACATTATCCTTCACACATACATGTAGTTTACTTTTCGTGGCTAAAGTAACCATATTAAGGAAAAAATCCACACAGTCTTATCACACTTCAAGAATCTTGGAATATTTATTAGAAAACATTATTATGGTCACTAATAAAACCCTCCAAAGGTACTAAAATTATGACTTAGGAATTCACCTGTCGGGCGCAACTCCCTACACAATTCATAGATGCACTTAGAAGAGCGGTAGCTTCACAAATACACTTAGGAGTGTTCGAAGGATCAGATCACTAAAGTGATCAAAAGTAAACCTGAACAGGCTGATCAGTTAGTGATAGGTAATTAGAATAGACACAAGGTAACTTGATCTTTACAATAACTGACAAATACAACAACTGAAAGAACCAGGATAAATAAGCAAAATAAAACTTGGAAACGGTAAAGTTCGACAAACATCGATGATTGACCAACATCGATGGAATACGACAGAAAATAATTGGCGAGCGAGCGTAGCGAGCGAGACACTTACAGGGGTAACACAATCGAAAATCGGGGATGTCAGTTTATTTATTTATTTGTATATATGTATGGACGTACACAAGGCATTTTTGTACTTTGACCCTCGCGTTTTTGTGTTAGTTCGGTTGTCGACCCCGTCCCAATTGCACTAAACAGAATCCTCTGGTTTATCGATCAGTACCCGTATCACCCTAGAAATTGAATTGTTTACCGTTTTGAATTCTTTTGCGGGTGCAGTTAAAACTTGACAACTTAAGGGTCTTCCATTTCTATTCGAGTTAGTGGCGGTGGTAAGTCAATGCGCTCTTTGTCATGGTTATAAGCCGTGCGCACAGTATTTACCTGAAAATACATTGTCCACTAGACTACTGCGAAGGTAAGTTTGTGTAGGTGCATGTCCAGCTGTGTCAAAGCATTGTGTGTTACAACCACTACTTAGCTAAAGAATATCACAAAGAAAACTTTTAAATAACGTGTATTGTTTTGTTGTTTTTGTTTTTTCCTTCAATTCAAGCAGTTGCAGAGAGTTGTTACTATGGCACTGAAATTCCTTTACCCTGTATGCTAAATTTAAAAACTGGACCTTATTTTCAGTAGCTTCAGTGTTAGAAGTCAATAAAAATAGTATAGTCTTTAGGCTCGCTCGCCATTTGTGCTCAAGCACATCACTAGTAATTCAATAAGTGGTATAATGAAATAAAATGATAACTACAACAGGTGAATGAATAAGTGAAATAATAACCAAAATTATAATAATAATAATAGTTGTTTGATGGCTGTTTCTGGACATCAGGGAGGAAGACTTGAAGAGGCTGCTCAGCTGGCCTAAACATCACACCTTCTCAAACAGCTGCAATTTGGGAGCTTCATGACCTCTTGTGCAGAAACCCTCCAGCAGACTGACCTTTACTATAATTAAAGTTAATTGTCATGCATTGTTTCTATCTCCAGAGAGTACTAAGTTATAATTATATTGGTAGCTCCCAACATATAGTGAGGATGACGTGCTAAAATAGATGAACCTTCAAGTTCAAGCTAAGGTGAGAATTTGTTCAATTAGTGAGACTTAGTGGTGAGGATAGAAGTCAGACTCACAACCTGGAGTAAGCCAAGGAAGAAGTGGATCTGGATATGCAGGCATTACGATCTTCAGAAACATCAATTCAATAAACAAGGCAAACATTTGTTGAATTAATCAGCTAAACAGCTAACACCAGATAGGTCCAGGTTAATAGATGAAATGACTACAAATTGTGTGAACAAAAACTTTCTATGAATAAAATTAACAAATCTGGAGACAATGAAATCCAACATTGGATTTTACAAACACCTCACCCCTCCCTATTAGTCAGGTAATTATGAAGTTCTGCTGTATTACAGTGTTTAATTAGTATGAGTAATAGCACGGGTAACCGTGCTATTTGGGATTAATAGCAAGAGTAACGCGATTGAAATAGCACTCAGCTTCGCCTCGTGCTATTTCAATTGCTTTACGAGTGCTATTGACCCCTCATAGCACAGGTTACCCGTGCTTTAATTTCTTAAAACTGAAGTTCCTGCCATAATTAAGATAAACTGAGCATGCTCTGCATGTGCATAACAAGTTCACTGAACCAGCTATCAGCCTAAATAAAGTCTAACTGCTCTTCCACTGCATTCTGTGCTGACTCATCCAAATAAGTTAAGACATGCCAATGGCAAGTCATGGCTAGATAGTTTAATAATAATGTAAACAGACATTTACAGAAAACTTTCAAATGCATACTAAAATCAAAAGTGTAAATTTTCATCATGCTATATTTTCATTTTGGACACTTCAAAATGGAGAGCATCGTCAACTAGGAAGCTGCGTAGTTCACTATGAAGTAACAAAAGAATGCCTCGATATCGTTTAACAGTACTTCCTGAAGATATTCTGGGTCTGTCCCACGTCATTCTGTCTTTGCTACACTTGGCATTCTGCCTTCCTTGCTGGTTGATAACTTCTATAGTATACGCAACATTCACTGGCCACTTTAACTCATCATCAAACTCTCCAGGTATAGGCAAGGTAGACACATCAACACAAGGTCCTAATATACTGGACATATTGGCACCCACTTCCACACAGAACTTGTAGCCTCCCACATGAGTGTACATGGCTGGACTCTTCCAGGAACCTGAATTGTTCACTGATCTCAATATGCTGAAGTTATCCATCACAAACTTCCTGTTCAACTCCACATAACTGACACAGTGTGAGATGGTTTGTTTATTTATTTGCGACTGATCGATTACACTCTGCAGTTTCTCTTCTAACACTTTTAGTTTGGAAGCATAACTTTCTGACATCTTCTCTTGCCCCTTCAGTTTATCCTCTAGTTCCTCTAATTTCTTCTTTAATCTATTTTCCTCTTCCTTGTGTTTCTTGTCTTGATCCTGCAACTTTTGCTCCGTCTCTGCAGCTAGAGAAGCTGTCAAGGTGAGGTGTTTCTGGCTGTTCTGTCTGGCGTGTTCGTCCTGGTCCTCTCTAATGAACCGACCATCACATCCCACACTGCTGAACTCACACTCTACCTCTTCCAGACGACATATCTTCATGTGATCTTCCATCACTTCACGCTCACAACTCACCCCACACATATTGGGACATTGCAAGGGGACATACTTGCACTCAGGCAAGTGTGTGTCTACTACCTCCTCGTAGGTGGCTTTGAAGCCGCAGTGCTGGCAGACATGAGGTCTCTTAGTGCACTCTTGAGCCACATGCTGGTCCACCTTGTTCTTGGGGATGGCCTGTAGGCAGTTGAGGGGACACTTGGTGTCCACATACTGGCAGTTGTCCAGGTCAGGGTCCAAGTGAGTGTCCAACTGGTCCAGTGGTCCAGACCAGACACACCCCCTCTCCTTCATGCTGCAGTACACTCTGAGATTGCTGATGAGTCTTTGATTCTTGACTTGCTTAAAAGAAGAGACTTCATTGCTCCCACATGCTGGACAAGGTGTGTTGGTGTCAGCTATACAGGTCTGGCAGAAACTCTCCCCACAGCAGCCAGTGATGACTAACCTCCTAGCAACCAGAGTACACTTCTTACAGAGCAACTCATCAGGAACTGAGTCTAGAAACTCACACTCATAGCCTCGGGGCGGATCTAGAACAGCCATGGTGGATGGATGGGGAAATAGAACACATGCAGGAAGTGGTCAATGCTACAACAAGAATATTCACAACCTAATATGGTCAGTGGCATTTACACACTCCAGTGTTCAAGCCATTCAACCATAATGAGGGACACCTCTGCGGTAAAACGGTGCGTAGACTACTAGCAGAATCTTTACCAAACACTATGTAAATAATTTCAGAGTTAAGATTTATTTAAGACATATTTTTTTAGCTGAGTCTGAGTGCTTGTTGTCAAGAATTACTAACACCTCAGATAGTCTGAATGGCTTAAATTCAGAACTTGAGAAACTGAGATACAAAAAAATTCTATACAGTACTTTTGTATTAAAATTTAATGGTCAACTGCAATATATTGCTTTGTGTGAACTAACCTAAACACATGTGTCACATCTGTAGTTGGTGAGTGAGCGAGACACCTACAGGGGCTTCACAATCGAGATTTCGTGGTGATTATATTTTATTTCTTTTTTTGCGCATTTATATGGTACATGCGACCCCCTTTTCCCCCCCGCGCCACTAATTATGCAAGTCGGTATAGCATCTTGATAAAATAAAGAAATGGATCTGCCTAACGGTAAGTTGTGGGTCCAAGCTACTATTGGAGCAGACTTAAACACCCAATCTTTTTGTTTTATTTATAAAATCACAACAGACCCAACAGCATTATGTACTTCTCTTTGCCGTCATTGAATGTGCAAGTCAAGTTAGCACATTTCAATTTCAACAACTGTTGAAATTATGCCAAGAGATGTAGCTCATAGTTAGCTCTCGCCATTTGTGCTGAGACACACCACTAGTCTAAATGTATAGTGTTACTATCCTTCCAGAGCATTCTGAACTGACTCATCAATGTAAGCCTAAACACTCCAAAGGATTATTCTTGTTTAGAGACAGAATGTTAATAATAATGTAACAAGACATCTACGCAAACCACATACTAAATACTAAAATTGAAAAGGTTAGAAACTATTGGGTAAAATTTCTATTTTTGACACTTCAAAATGTAGAGCATCGTCAAGAAGAAAGTTGAGTAGGTCACCATGAAACAAACAAGGATGATAAAACCTCCCACGATATTGTTTAAAAGTAACTCCTAAAGACATGCTGGGCTTGTCCCACGTCATTCTGTCTCTGCTATACTTGGCATTCTGCCCTCCTCGCTGGTTGATAACTTCTATAGTATACGCAACAATCACTGGCCACTTCAACTCCTCATCAAACTCTCCAGATACAGACAAGATAGACACATCAACACCAGAACCAGACATACTGGATACATTGGCTTCCACTTCCACACAGAACTTGTAGCGCCTCACATGAGTGTACATGGCTGGACTCTTCCAGGAACCTGAATTGTTCATTCTCTTCAATCTGCTGAAGTTATCCATCACAAACCTCCTGTTCAACTCCACATGACTGACACTTGTTTGTTTATTTACTTGCGATTGATCGATTACACTCTGCAGTTTCTCTCCAGTAGACACATGCCCAAGCATAGCCTATTACAACTGATGTCCCTCTAAATAGTTTCATGGAATGATGGTGCTAATACAGAGGTACTCAACTGCTATTTATACTTTACTAACACAGAAGAAACAACCAATATTCCTCATAATAGCCTAGCAACATCAGGGTTCTATTTAGTGGGGTGGGTGGATGGAAGCTTTATCCCCCAACTTCCCGGCTCCTGCCCCCCCCCGCCCACCCCATATTTGCATGCTATGTGCAGTGAGCTATTAAGACAGAATGCTAAGTACAGCTACTAATATATACAGCATCACTGCAATTAGTGTTCAAAATATTCTTCCCCTCGTAGCTTCTGTATATCGTATACACATAGGGTGATGAACTGGCCTGAGCTTCTCCCTCACCCAAATGAAAATTTCTAGATAGAAACCTAAACACCAAAATTATCCTGAAGCAATATACCCAGCAGACAATAATTTATTTTTGTTTTTTTTAATTATTTTTTGTTACCAGTGCTACTTGACCGTACATTGGGATACAAATTGAACTTTATTTTTCTAAAGTAAATAGTTGAGAATAAGCATATTGAATTTGTCTGTGAAGTGGACACTTGTTGTCAAACTGCACACAGTAATGACAATTTTAAAAGTTTTAATTAAAATATACAGGCAGTTAGAAATGAGAGAATTTGCTATTATCACTATATATACTGCATCCTTCACTAGAAATCAAGATGGCATCCATGTCATCTGATCACTGGGAAGACCGGGTATCATAGAAGGGGCGTGTGGGGAAAGGGGTTCCCACCCCTAGTTAAATTTAAACCTCCCTCAATCAAAAAAAAAAAAAAAAAAAAAAAAAAAAAAAATTGCTAATTTAATTGCTTAACAACAAAAAGCGGCCATTGCAGCAACATTAAGTCATGATCCAGTTACTATTCTGCTTTAATTTGTAAAATATTTCTTATATTTTTTGAAACTTTCAATGGTAACAGAGTTTGGCCTGGACTACAGTGATGTCAAATTCTGTTCTGTTAGCTGATTCTGTAATCTAAAAATCTCTCCAAAATGAAAGCAAACAATGTTTTATTGGAATATATGTGCACAATGTTACTGAAGAATACTGGCACCAATCAACAACTTTCAAACCACTGAGAACACTCCTCCTTTAAACCACTGAGAACACTCCTCCTCCTTCAAACCGCTGAGAACACTCCTCCTTCTCCAAACCACTGAGAACACAACACTCCTCCTTTAAACCACTGAGAACACTCCTCCTCCTTCAAACCACTGAGAACACTCCTCCTCCTTCAAACCGCTAAGAACACTCCTCCTCCTTCAAACCGCTGAGAACACTCCTCCTCCTTCAAACCACTGAGAACACTCCTCCTCCTTCAAACCACTGAGAACACTCCTCCTCCTTCAAACCACTGAGAACACTCCTCCTCCTTCAAACCACTGAGAACACTCCTCCTCCTTCAAACCACTGAGAACACTCCTCCTCCTTCAAACCGCTGAGAACACTCCTCCTTCTCCAAACCACTGAGAACACAACACTCCTCTTTCAAACCACTGAGAACACTCCTCCTCCTTCAAACCACGAGAACACAAACCGAGAGACACACTCCTCCTCCTTCAAACCGCTGAGAACACTCCGCCTCCTTCAAACCGTGAGACCACTTTCAAACTCCAAACCCTGAGAAACACTCCTCCTCCTTCAAACCATGAGAACACTCCTCCTACTCAAAACCGCTGAGAACAACTCCTCCTCCTCCAAACCACTGAGAACACACAACACTCGAACCACTCCTCCTCCTCCAAACCACTGAGAACACTCCTCCTACACTGAGAACACTCCTCCTCCAAACCACTGAGAACACTCCTCCTCCTTCAAACCACTGAGAACACTCCTTGTTTATGCAAAGGATAGAATTCCTATCTTAGATAGGAAAGACACAGTTTGCAAAATACATTGTCGCACATGTCAACAATCATAACATAGGGCAAACAGGTCACACACTCCATCATAGAATAAAAAGAACACAAGAAAGCCCTTCTTTAAGATAACACCTATTTCACTCCAGAAATTGCTGAACATGCACATTAAAATTAATAATGTCATAGACTTGGACACTGCTGTAAGGCTTTGTTTTTTTAACAGTGATGTTTGATGCATATTTTTGTCACTCTCAGGCTCCATGTAAATTGTGCAAGTCACTTCATCTTGCCATCGTTGTCCCCAGGAACTGTGGTAGACAAAAACATACAGTAAGGATGTGCTAAAATAGATGAACCTTCAAGTTCAAGCTAAGGTGAGAATTGCTCGATTAGTGAGACTTAGTGGTGAGGATAGAAGTCAGACTCACAACTTGGGTTAAGCCAAGGAAGGAGTGGATCTGGATATGCAGGCATTACAATCATCAGAAACATCAATTCAATAAACAAGGCAAACATTTAATGAATTAATCAGGTAAACAGCTAACACCAGATAGGTGCAGGTTAATAGATGAAATGATTACAAAATGTGCGGAACAAAAGCTTTCTATGAATAAAATTAACAAATCTGAAGGCAATGAAATCCAACATTTTTTACAAACACCTCACCCCTCCCTATTAGTCAGGTACACTGTAATTATGAAGTTCTGCTGTATTGCAGTCTTTACTTCTACAAGTTAATTTCATAAAACTGAAGTTCCTGCCATAATTAGATAACCTGACTAGGCTCTGCTTGTGGGAAACAAGATCATTGAGCCAGCCATCAGCCCAAACCAAGTCTTACTATCCTTCCACTGCACTCTGTGCTGACTCATCAAAGTAAGTTAAAACACGCCAATGGCAAGTCATGGCTGGAGACAGAATGTTAATAATAATGTAAAGAGACATTTACAGAAACTTTCAAATACATACAAAAATCAAAAGCGTAAATTTTCATCATGCAATATTTTCATTTTGGACACTTCAAAATGGAGAGCATCGTCAACTAGGAAGCTGCGTAGGTCCCTATGATGTAACAAAGGACAAGAAAGAATAACGTCTCGATATAGTTTAACAGTACTTTCTGAAGATATTCTGGGTCTGTCCCACATCATTCTGTCTCCATTACGCTTGGCATTCTGCCCTCCTTGCTGGTTGATAACTTCTATAGTATACTGCACGTTCACTGGCCACTTCAACTCCTCATCAAACTCTCCAGGTATAGGCAAGATAAACACATCAACACAAGGTCCTGATGTACTTGACATATTGGCGTACACTTCCACAAAGAACTTGTAGCCCATCACATGAGTGTACATGGCTGGACTCTTCCAGGAACCTGAATTGTTAATTCTCTTCAATCTGCTGAAGTTATCCATCACAAACCTCCTGTTCAACTCCACATGCCTGACACAGTGTGAGATGGTTTGTTTATTTATTTGCGACTGATCGATTACACTCTGCAGTTTCTCTTCCAACACTGCTAGTTTGGAAGCATAACTTTCTGACATCTCCTCTTGATCCTTCAGCTTATCCTCTAGTTCCTCTAATTTCTTCTTTAACCCATCTTCCTCTTCCTTGTGTTTCTTGTCTTGTTCCTGCAATTGCTTTTCCTGCTCTTGCAACTTTTGCTCCGTCTCTGCAACTAGAGAAGCGGTCAAGGTGAGGTGTTTCTGGCTGTTCTGTCTGGCGTGTTCGTCCTGGTCCTCTCTAATGAATCGACTATCACATCCTACACTGCTGAACTCACACTCTACCTCTTCCAGATGACATATCTTCACGTGATCTTCCATCAATTCACGCTCACAACTCACCCCACACATATTGGGACACTGCAAGGGGACATACTTGCACTCTGGCAAGTGTGTGTCTACTACCTCCTCGTAGGTGGCTTTGAAGCCGCAGTGCTGGCAGACATGAGGCCTCTTAGTGCACTCTTGAGCCACATGCTGGTCCACCTTGTTCTTGGGGATGGCCTGTAGGCAGTTGAGGGGACACTTGGTGTCCACATACTGGCAGTTGTCCAGGTCAGGGTCCAAGTGAGTGTCCAACTGGTCCAGTGGTCCAGACCAGACACACCCCCTCTCCTTCATGCTGCAGTACACTCTGAGATTGCTGATGAGTCTTTGATTCTTGACATGCTTAAAAGAAGAGACTTCATTGCTCCCACATGCTGGACAAGGTGTGTTGGTGTCAGCTATACAGGTCTGGCAGAAACTCTCCCCACAGCAGCCAGTGATGACTAACCTCCTAGCAACCAGAGTGCACTTCTTACAGAGCAACTCATCAGGAACTGAGTCTAGAAACTCACACTCATAGCCTCGGGGCGGATCTAGAACAGCCATGGTGGATGGATGGGGAAATAGAACACATGCAGGAAGTGGTCAATGCTATAATAATTTCATAACCAAATATGGTCAAGTGACATGATGTAAGACATGCACAACAAACTAAGAGCAGCTCTTGTTGAATGCCCAACTATGACTGGGCTCCCTGAAGTACAACTGAAAATGAAGCAAAGAATAAAAACAAGTCAGAGACACTATATTTTCAATGCACGACTCCATTTCCAGCACTCTGCAGAGTACACTTCTTACACAGAGACTCATCTTGAACTGGGTCTAGAAACTCACACTCATAGCCTCGGGGCAGATCTAGAACAGCCATGGTGGACGGAGAGGGAGGATATGGCACACATGCAGGAAATGGATGATATAAGGATATTCATAACTTGGATTAAACCACTTCACGTTATTAAAGAAGTTTTGAATTATATAAACTTTTAACCAAAAAAAAAAACTATTAAATTGCCAGACTCTTGGTGATCCCTTTCCTATATTGTACTTGGGCTACTCCATAGCAGGAAGTATATCATGGTGGCACTATCAAGGCAAACACTTACTGTGTATACAAATTCCGTTTCTTCAACAATCATGGAAATCAACACATGTACTAAGAATTGAACATGCCTAATAGAATCAATAAAGGACCTCATCAGCAACTGGATTAGAGTGAGAGAACACTAACTAAAATTTATAATGCACAAACAAGTTTCCTCATCCTGCATGTGAAGGTCATTCCTCATCCTGTCAGTCATTCACTCTGTCAATAGTAGATCTCTATGAAGGTAGCCTGAACGTAGCCAAGCTTTGATAGCAACACCAAAGTGTTCAATAGTTATATTCTTGAATGGTCCATGGGTTTTAACTTTTGAAGCGGTCAAGTTTTAGATACCCACACGAGCATAGCTTATTATGGCTGATATCTTTTAAACAGTTTCATGGAATGATGGTGCTAAATACAGAGACACTTAACTGCTACTTGTATAACACAACAAACATTTACTTCAATAACTTGGCAACACTAGGGTTCTATCTAGTGGGGCGGGTGGGGGAAATTCCCTCCTCTAACTTCTAACTTCCCCCCACCCTCAATATTTGCATGCTACATGCAGCATGCTAACTACAGCAGAACCCTAATTACAGCTATTAACCTATTAACAGTACGCCACGTAAATTGCCGATTAAAAAATGTATGGGAAAATCGCTGTTCAATTTGAAATCGCACGGGAAAGTGAAATAGCACGGTAACTAAGTGAAATACCACGGTAGCTATGTGAAATGGTATGGAAAGTGCACTTGAGTGTAATTTTAGCCTTGGAAACATACAGTTCTGAGTGAGTTGTATTTAGTTGGACACTATGCCATTCTTTAGTGCTGAAACTCTACCAATATTAGACGGAATATTTTTCAACAGATTATTTCTTTCACAGTTTTTGTTGGCGAGTGAGACACTATGAGGGGTAACACAATTGAAACTGGGGATAGCAACCAGAGTACACTTCTTACAGAGCAACTCATCAGGAACCAGGGTTGGGGTCAAATGCTTCGAATAGTATTTAAATACAAATACACCTGACGAATATTAGTTCTTTAAAAGTTTGTCCTTTGAACAATATCTGTTGGGTTAAAACATCTTTCCCGCTATGCTATAGAATCTTAACTGGCACTAAAGATACAGGACTGCATAAATACACTGGAACTAATGTTGCAAGTATGTGGTGGTTGTGGTGTGATTATGGTTCAGCAGGCTCAGTGGTTTTTCTCTATTACTTGAGGGCGCTGGTTTGATTCACATTGAAGCAACTTAGCCACAAGTATGCCCTTTATTAGAATACATTCAGTTTATTTAACAGCAGCGTTTCACAATAGGAGGTGGAGCTATTTGTTATTACGATGTAACTATGCCAGCATGTGTACTTTCCAGAACTAAACAATAGAATGAATCTGTCCAATAGAATTATGTTCAGGAAATCTTATATTTTCTACTTGATACTATTACAAAAGCTCGCATTCCTACCTTATGATTTTTTTAAAAGTATTTGAAATACAAATACAAATACTTCACTTTTTAGAATACCCTGTCAGGAACTGAGTCTAGAAACTCACACTCATAGCCTCAGGGAGGATCTAGAACAGCGATTGCAGATAGATGGAGGATCAGGTACGCATGCTAGAAATGGTTATTGCTATCATAATACTAATGATATTCATAATTTGGTTCAAACCACTCAACCTTATTGGGTACACCTGTGGTAAAAGGATAACCTGTTGTACTTGCAAATTTAGTTCTCTAATACTCATGGGGATTAAAGAAGCCTTAATAACAATCTCTATACTAAGGAGTCAAGGATTGCACATGGTGTAATAGTATCAGTAAAGGACCTCGTCTAACTGGATAGTGTGAAGATAGAGAACACTAACTAAAATTTATAACGCACAAACAAGTTTCTTCATCCTGCATGTGAAGGTCATTCCCACATCCTGTCAGTCATTCCCTGTCAACAGTAGACCTCAATGAAGGTAGCTGAGCAATGATAGTGACACCAAAGTGTTCAATAGTTTAGTTTCTTTGAAAGGTCAAGTTTTCACTTCTGCTGTTGTTTCGAGAAGATGGTCAAACATTAGACACAAGCCCGAGCTAGCCTATTACAACTGATATCTCTCGAAGCAGTTTCATGGCATGATGGTGCTAATACTGAGGTACTCAACTGCTATTTATACTTTCCTAACAACACAGAAGAAACAACCAATATTTCTCATAATAGCCTAGCAACATCAGGGTTCTATTTAGTGGGGTGGGTGGATGGAATGCAATTAGTGTTCAAAATATTCTTTCTCTCGCAGCTTCTGTGTATTGTACACACAGAGGGTGATGAACTGGCCTGAGCTTCTCCCTCCCCCAAATGAAAATTTCTAGATAGAAATCTGAACACAAAAATCAGCCAGAGGCAATATACCCAGCAGACAATAATTTATTTTATTTTATTATTTTTTGTTGCCAGTGCTACTTGACCGTACTTTGGGATACAAATTGAACTTTATTTTTCTAAAGTAAATAGTTGAGAATAAGCATATTGAATTTTTGTCTGAGAAGTGGACACTTGATGTCAAAATGCACACAGTAATGACAATTTTAAAAGTATTAATTAAAATATACAGGCAGTTAGAAATGAGAAAATTTGCATATACGCTGCATCCTTCACTAGAAATCAAGATGGCATCCATGTCATCTGATCACTGGGAAGACCGGGAATCATAGAAGGGGCGTGCGGGGAAAGGTTCCCACCCCAAGTGAGATTTAAACACCCCCTCAATTAAAAAAAATTTTTTTTGCTAATGATCCAGTTACTATTCTGCTTTAATTTGTCATATGATTCAGTAAAAATATATCTTATATTTTTGAAACTTTCAATGGTAACAGAGTTTGGCCTGGACTACAGTCATGCCAAATTCTGTTCTGTTAGCTGATTCTGTAATCTAAAAATCTCTCCAAAATGAAAGCATTGGAATATATGAGCACAATGTTACTGAAGAATACTGGCACCAATCAACATCTTTCAAACCACTGGGAACACTCCTCCTCCTTCAAACCACTGAGAACACTCCTTGTTTATGCAAAGGATAGAATTCCTATCTCAGATAGGAAAGACAGTTTACAAAATACATTGTGGCACATGTCAACAAACATAACATAGGGCAAACAGGTCACACACTCCATCATAGAATAAAAAGCACACAAGAGAGCCCTTGTTTAAGATAACACCTATTTCACTCCAGAAATTGCTGAACATGCACATTAAAATTAATAATGTTATAGACTTGGACACTGTTTTTTTAAAACAGTGATGTTTGATGCATATTTTTGTCACTCTCAGGCTCCATGTGTGCAAGTCACTTCATCTTGCCATCGTTGTCCCCAGGTACTGTGGTAGACAAAAACATAGAGTAAGGATGTGCTAAAATAGATGCACCTTCAAGTTCAAGCTAAGGTGAGAATTGCCGATTAGTGAGACTTAGTGGTGAGGGTAGAAGTCAGACTCTCAACCTGAGTGGATCTGGATATGCAGCCATTACGATCATCAGAAACATCAATTCAATAAACAGGGCAAACATTTGTTGAATTAATCAGGTAAACAGCTAACACCAGATAGGTGCAGGTTAATAGCTAAAATGACTACAAATTGTGTGAACAAAAGCTTTCTATAAATAAAATTAACAAATCTGAAGGCAATGAAATCCAACCTTTTTATTACCAACACCTCACCCCTCCCTATTAGTCAGGTACACTGTAATTATGAAGTTCTGCTGTATTGCAGTCTTTACTTCTACAGTTTAACTCCTTAAGAAGTTCCTGCCATAATTAAGATGACCTGACTAGGCTCTGCATGTGGGAAACAAGATCATTGAGCCAGCCATACTGCACTCTGTGCTGACTCATCAAATTAAGTTATAACATGCCAAAGGCAAGTCATAGCTGGAGACAGAATGTTAATAATAATATAAATACACATTTACACAAACTTCCAAATGCATACTAAAATCAAAAGTGTAAACTTTCATCATGCAATATTTTCATTTTGGACACTTCAAAATGGAGAGCATCGTCAACTAGGAAGCTGCGTAGGTTCCTATGTAGTAACAAAGGACAAGAAAGAAGAATGCCTCGATATTGTTTAACAGTGCTTCCTGAAGATATTCTGGGTCTGTCCCACATCATTCTGTCTCCATTACGCTTGGCATTCTGCCCTCCTTGCTGGTTGATAACTTCTATAGTATACTGCACGTTCACTGGCCACTTTAACTCCTCATCAAACTCTCCAGGTATAGGCATGGTAAACACTTCAACACAAGGTCCTAACATACTTGACATATTGGCACCCACTTCCAAGCAGAACTTGTGGCCCCCCACATGAGTGTACATGGCTGGACTCTTCCAGTAACCTGAATGGATCATTGTCTTATATCTGCTGAAGTTATCCATCACAAACCTCCTGCTCAGTTTCACTTGTTTATCACAGTGTGAGATGGTTCTTTCACTTATTTTTGATTGATCGATTACATTCTGTAGTTTCTCTTCCAAAACATTTAGTTTAGAAGCATAACTTTCCGATATCTTCTCTTGATCCTTCAGCTTCTGCTCTAACTTCACAAATTCTTTCTCTTGTTCCTCTATTTTCTTCTTCAATCTATCTTCCTCTTCCTTGTGTTTCTTGTCCTGCTCCTGCAAACTCTTTTCTTGCTCCTGTAACTTCAACTTCGTCTCTGCAGCTAGAGAAGCTGTCAAGGTGAGGTGTTTCTGGCTGTTCTGTCTGGCGTGTTCGTCCTGGTCCTCTCTAATGAACCGACCATCACATCCCACACTGCTGAACTCACACTCTACCTCTTCCAGACGACATATCTTCATGTGATCTTCCATCAATTCACGCTCACCACTCACCCCACACATATTGGGACACTGCAAGGCTACATACTTGCACTCTGGCAAGTGTGTGTCTACTACCTCCTCGTAGGTGGCTTTGAAGCCGCAGTGTTGGCAGACATGAGGTCTCTTAGTGCACTCTTGAGCCACATGCTGGTCCACCTTGTTCTTGGGGATGGCCTGTAGGCAGTTGAGGGGACACTTGGTGTCCACATACTGGCAGTTGTCCAGGTCAGGGTCCAAGTGAGTGTCCAACTGGTCCAGTGGTCCAGACCAGACACACCCCCTCTCCTTCATGCTGCAGTACACTCTGAGATTGCTGATGAGTCTTTGATTCTTGACATGCTTAAAAGAAGAGACTTCATTGCTCCCACATGCTGGACAAGGTGTGTTGGTGTCAGCTATACAGGTCTGGCAGAAACTCTCCCCACAGCAGCCAGTGATGACTAACCTCCTAGCAACCAGAGTACACTTCTTACAGAGCAACTCATCAGGAACTGAGTCTGGAAACTCACACTCATAGCCTCGGGGCGGATCTAGAACAGCCATGGTGGATGGATGGGGAAATAGAGCACATGCAGGAAGTGGTCAATGCTATAACAAGAATATTCATAACCTAATATGGTCAGTGGCATTTACACACTCCAGTGTTGCAGCCATTCAACCATATTGAGGGACACCTCTGCGGTAAAACGGTGCGTAGACTACTAGCAGAATCTTTGCCAAACACTATGTAAATAATTTCAGAGTTAAGATTTATTTAAGACATATTTTTTAGCTGAGTCTGAGTGCTTGTTGTCAAGAATTACTAACACCTCAATAGTCTGAATGGCTTAAATTCAGAACTTGAGAAACTGAGATACAAAAAAATTCTATACAGTACTTTTGTATTAAAATTTAATGGTCAACTGCAATATATTGCTTTGTGTGAACTAACCTAAACACATGTGTCACATCTGTAGTTGGTGAGTGAGCGAGACACCTACAGGGGCTTCACAATCGAGATTTCGTGGTGATTATATTTTATTTCTTTTTTTGCGCATTTATATGGTACATGCGACCCCCTTTTTCCCCCCCGCGCCACTAATTATGCAAGTCGGTATAGCATCTTGATAAAATAAAGAAATGGATCTGCCTAACGGTAAGTTGTGGGTCCAAGCTACTATTGGAGCAGACTTAAACACCCAATCTTTTTGTTTTATTTATAAAATCACAGCAGACCCAACAGCATTATGTACTTCTCTTTGCCGTCATTGAATGTGCAAGTCAAGTTAGCACATTTCAATTTCAACAACTGTTGAAATTATGCCAAGAGATGTAGCTCATAGTTAGCTCTCGCCATTTGTGCTGAGACACACCACTAGTCTAAATGTATAGTGTTACTATCCTTCCAGAGCATTCTGAACTGACTCATCAATGTAAGCCTAAACACTCCAAAGGATTATTCTTGTTTAGAGACAGAATGTTAATAATAATGTAACAAGACATCTATGCAAACCACACACTAAATACTAAAATTGAAAAGGTTAGAAACTATTGGGTAAAATTTCTATTTTTGACACTTCAAAATGTAGAGCATTGTCAAGAAGAAAGTTGAGTAGGTCACCATGAAACAAACAAGGATGATAAAACCTCCCACGATATTGTTTAAAAGTAACTCCTAAAGACATGCTGGGCTTGTCCCACGTCATTCTGTCTCTGCTATACTTGGCATTCTGCCCTCCTCGTTGGTTGATAACTTCTATAGCATACACAACATAAACTGGACACTTCAACACATCATCACACTCTCCAGGTATATGGCAAGATAGACTCATCAACACCACGACCAAACACACTGGACATATTGGCGTACACTTCCACACAGAACTTGTAGCCCCTCACATGAGTGTACATGGCTGGACTCTTCCAGGAACCTGAATTGTTCATTCTCTTCAATCTGCTGAAGTAATCCATCACAAACCTCCTGTTCACTGACACTTGTTTGTTTATTTACTTGCGATTGATCGATTACACTCTGCAGTTTCTCTCCAGTAGACACACGCCCGAGCATAGCCTATTACAACTGATGTCCCCTCGAGGCAGTTTCATGGCATGATGGTGCTAATACTGAGGTACTCAACTGCTATTTATACTTTCCTAACAACACAGAAGAAACAACCAATATTCCTCATAATAGCCTAGCAACATCAGGGTTCTATTTAGTGGGGCGGGTGGATAGAAGCTTTATCCCCCAACTTCCCGGCTCCTGCCCCCGCCCCCCCCCATATTTGCATGCTATGTGCAGTGAGCTATTAAGGCAGAATCCTAAGTGCAGCTACTAATATATACAGCATCACTGCAATTAGTGTTCAAAATATTCTTCCCCTCGCAGCTTCTGTATATTGTATACACAGAGGGTGATGAACTGGCCTGAGCTTCTCCCTCCCTCAAATGAAAATTTCTAGATAGAAACCTAAACACCAAAATTATCCTGAAGCAATATACTCAGCAGACAATAATTTATTTATTGATTTATTTTCAAAATTTTCTTTCCCTCGCAGCTTCTGTATATTGTACAAGTGCTACTTGACTGTATTTTGGGATACAGACGGAACTTTTGAATTTGTCTCAGGAGGAGACACTTGTTGTCAAACTGCACACAGTAATGACAATTTTAAAAGTTTTAATTAAAATATACAGGCAGTTAGAAATGAGAAAATTTGCTATTATCACTATATATACTGCAAAGATGGCATCCATGTCATCTGATCACTGGGAAGACCGGGTATCAGAAGGGGGGGGGGGGGGGGGGGCTTGTCCTTCAAACCACTGAGAACACTCCTCCTCCTTCAAACCACTGAGAACACTCCTAGTTCTTCAAACTACTGAGAATACTCCTCCTCCTCCTTCAAACCACTGAGAACACTCCTCCTCCTTCAAACCACTGAGAACACTCCTCCTCCTCCAAACCACTGAGAACACTCCTAGTCCTCCAAACCACTGAGAACACTCCTAGTCCTCCAAACCACTGAGAACACTCCTAGTTCTTCAAACCACTGAGAACACTCCTAGTCCTCCAAACCACTGAGAACACTCCTAGCCCTCCAAACCACTGAGAATACTCCTAGTCCTCCAAACCACTGAGAACACTCCTCCTCCTTCAAACCACTGAGAACACTCCTAGTTCTTCAAACCCCTGATAATACTCCTAGTCCTTCAAACCACTGAGAACACAATTCCTCCTTCAAACCACTGAGAACACAACTCCTCCTCCTCCAAACCAATGAGAACACTCCTCCTCCTCCAAACCACTGAGAACACTCCTCCTCCTCCAAACCACTGAGAACACTCCTAGTTCTTCAAACCCCTGATAATACTCCTAGTCCTCCAAACCACTGAGAACACTCCTCCTCCTTCAAACCACTGAGAACACTCCTCCTCCTTCAAACCACTGAGAACACTCCTAGTCCTTCAAATCACTGAGAACACTCCTAGTCCATCAAACCACTGAGAACACT
>WLWD01004706.1_pt1 | contig 19919 bp, 14 predicted proteins | sample 6712731 | NCBI WGS metagenome assembly WLWD01 (sample SAMN12718690, study PRJNA576275) | sponge metagenome | isolation source: marine sponge | host: Mycale hentscheli | place: New Zealand: South Island, Marlborough, Capsize Point | collected 2014-11-01
AGTTGTTACTGTATAAGTATTGTATTCTTTTATTTTAGTTCTCAGTTATAGTTCCTATAGTTTTGAAGTTATCAAACTATAGGAACAGCCACGGTGCTAGTGTTTCTGGGAATGGAGCTGGATTCCGAAAAGCTGGAAATACGTTTGCCACAGGAAAAACTAGATAGGCTGAGAAGTACTCTACAGGGAGTGCGGGGCATGAAGGCATGTAGAAAGAGACAGCTGCTGTCAGTGATAGGCATCTTGAGTCATGCATGCAAAGTGGTGTGAGTAGGCAGGTGTTTTCTACGTCGTCTAATTGATTTGGCGGCAGGGTTGCAACATATAAACAGGTTCGTGAGGTTGAGTAGGGAGGCAAGAGCGGACATTGAATAGTGTTACCAATTCGGGCAAGACTGGAATGGCACAGCCATGATGTGGCACGTGAGTAGAACAAGCCCAGAGGTGATCGTAACAGACGCATCGGGGAGCTGGGGGTGTGGTGCATGGTGGGAGACCAAATGGCTCCAGCTGCAGTGGCATGGACTGGGAGAGTCGGCCAGCTATAGAATCACAGCAAAGGAGCTCCTGCCAATAGTTGTTGCGATGGCCACATGGGGCAAGTTTTGGCAGAGCAAGACAGTCATGGCAAGGTGTGACAACATTGCCGTAGTGGCCATTGTTAACTCTGGTGCAAGTAGAGAGGTAGAGGCCATGCATCTAAGAAGGTGCCTGGCATTCTTAGAGGCAAAATGGTCCATCCAATTAATGGCAGAGCACGTAAGGGGTGTAGATAATGAAGTGGCGGATGCTCTGTCGAGAAACGAAATGGATGTGGTGTTTCACTTATGCCCACAGATGGTGCAGAAGCCAGAAGAGGTGGGTGAGGAAGTCCTGCAAATGATAGTCAAGGACAGACAAGCGGCCAGAGACCCAGACTGGAGGAAGCTGTGGAAACACTGTTCCGAAAGGGAATCGCTCCGTCAACAGAGCGGATGTATGGAGTAGCGAGGCGAAGGTACTTGGGGTTTTGTGGGAAGTATGGCTGGCCGCCCCTCCCAGTGTCGGAGAAGTTGCTGTGTCAATTCGTGGCATTCCTGGCAGGGGAGGGGCTGATGCATAGTAGCATAAAGGCATACCTGGAAGCAGTGCGACAGTTGCAAGTAGAGGCGGGCAGGGGTGACCCAGGCCTTGGAAAAATGCCGAAGCTGGGGCAAGTGGTACGTGGAGTACAAAGGTGGAGGTCAGAACAGGGAAGGAGGCAGAGACAGAGAAAGCCAATGACGGTAGAGGTGTTGGAAGTTCTGAGAACCAGCTGGAGTGTTACACCTGGAGGAATAGATGCTAAGATGCTCTGGGCAGCTGCAACTCTGGCATTCTTTGGTTTTATGAGGTCAGGGGAGCTGACAATACCCTCAACAAGAGGCTTCAACCCATACGTGCACTTGACTTGGCAGGACGTGGCCAACAATAATACAGCAAACTCAACCGTAGTGAAAGTCTGTCTGAAAGCGTCGCAGACTGACCAGTTAAGGCAGGGTTGCACACTAGTGGTAGGCCGCACGGGAGACAAGCTATGTCCAGTGGCAGCAGTCCTAGGCTTCATGGCAGTAGTAGGTCGCAGGCTGGGACCACTGTTCCAGTATGCATCAGGCAAACCCCTCACACAGGCAGGTTTCGTAGTGGAACTAAAATCGGCGCTGGAGCAACGGGGTGTGTGCAGTCAGGAATACTCCGGACATAGCTTCCGGATTGGAGCAGCCACAACAGCAACAGGGGCAGGAGTCGGGGATGCAGTGATCCAGCAGCTGGGGCGTTGGAGGAGTGCGGCATACAAAGGCTATGTCCAGCCTGAGCGAGAGTCACTAGCAGGAATTCCACAACAGATGGTGGCAGGCAGACTAACGGAGAAAAACAGCAGAGCGCGGCAGCACGACGGGGACGGCAGAGGGCGTGGCAACCTGGAAACATGGACTGAAAACATTAGCAATGTGAATTGGCTGTCATAAGAATACTATTATGTCATCAAAAAAAAAAAAAGGGTATATAAGGTATATATAGTTACAAATAATAATTATTAAATAGGAGGGTAGAGTAGCCCTACATTTGGGAGAATGTGGCGAGGTTTTTGCCAGAACAGGGCAAAAAGGTAAAATCCAAAAGGTAGGGCTAGGCCTCAGTGGGACACCTCTCAGAACACCACCAAGCAGAATGGGTAAGGTGTCGCTCAGAGCAAGAGGCCAAGCAGGCTGCCCACCAAAAAAGCCACACACCCCCGCCTATACCGGCAAAAACTTAGATATGACAGAAGTAAGAGATGTGACCTTAAGATTAACAAAACATATTCGAGTATTTCATAGTTTGCTCTAAAATTAATGTTTGGGATTCATGGATACAATTATTAGTACTGTAGAGATGATACTCTTCAACACACAGTTTATATTATTAAATATCAATTAAGTGAGTCCAATAAATATATTAATAATTCAATTTTTCTAATTAGACATTATTCATCAATTGCTGTAATTATGACGAACAGATAATTGCTGATGTTGCCACTGGTATCATGTTTATTAGGAGTCAATTTAAGTGTTTTGGGAATGCTATTGATGGTAAAGCTGTTCAATTGGGAAAAGATAATTGCAGGTAACATAGATGATAATTCCCAAACACTCAATCCAGTTTATGAAGAAATCCAGAGTTTACACCATGGCAGTTTGCTAGAAATATCGCTTATGGAGAAAGTAACAATAGGTTATAATTATTTTTTTATTACTTACAAGTAAGACTTTTTTTTTGCACAATTAAGCACATTAAGGTTGAATTATTCTTGTGAAACTTGTAGTTCATGTTTCCGTTCAACATTTTTTTATAGTCTACATTGCAAATATTTTAGTGTTATCTTTAATACACAGTAATTCATAATGCTTCAAAATTATATTACTTATCACATCCAGATTAATTCAATATTATTAAAGAGAAATTCATACTATTCTTTAGACTTAATTAATTGAGGTGTCTCAATCTGAACTTTGAATTATCTCGCTCTTTACTATTGACTAACAATGCTTTAGAGAAACGAGCTTGAGATCACAATGAAAGGTGTCTTGAGTTATATTGATGTCATAAACCTAAAAATATAAGTCTAGCAAAGAATATTATATCAATGTGAATACATTAACCCAGACACAAAAAGACACATATCTTTAGAACTCATGTGATACAAGAAGTCACACTTTGACTGAATGCATGTGTTTGGTATATCCTTTGGTGATTTAGGCTATTAAAGTTTTGACACTTTTTGGTATACTTTACAGCCTTGATGATGAAGCTATGTTTAACAGTTATAGGAATAATCTAGCTCAAACAAGATAAAATTAAAAGATTTAGTATGACTTTCTAGGTGATGTTATTAATGGTATGAATATACATACAGCATGCCAGCATTTTGCCCCAACAGTATCCACTTTGATAAACAGCTCCTTTAATGTGTTATAAGAGCTGGAGGAATAGCTTCCAGGCCAGTCATTCTTTGTAAATAGCTGTAGACATGCTTCATCTATATTGTAGTTGTGAAGTGCAGTCTATAGTATAGTATGTAGTATGGTATATATGTCTCTATAATGAAGCCACATGGTCATTCATTACTTCCTGGTCCATTGGACATGAGCAAAGAAAGGTTGCACTCTCTTCATGAAATTCCTTCCATGTCTCCCTTGCAGACTTCTCGATCTTGTGTGAAAAGGAGACACTGTATCACAATCTGTGTAGGCATGAAAAGATGGTAAAGCCGTTTGATTTAACAGGTATGTGTGACTTAGCAATGTTATGGAAACATTCACCAGTCCCAAGTACTATCCACAACTTATTCACACAAGTCTGACTGTTGCTAGCACATGCAGGCAATACTACGAAGTCCGTGTCCGTTGTTCGAAGCAAAATGTTGTGAATTCCCATTTTGTCTGAATCAGCAATGTGCAGGATAAGGTAGCTATCAGCTTCCTCATGGTCACATAGATAAGTCATTGCAAAAACATCTCACCATGCAAGCATCATTTTGAGACACATATTAAATTCTAACATTGTGAACTTATTTTGGTGCTCATTTAAATTCATTAAAAATTCTCGAGCTCCAAATATAACAAAAAAAAGTAATTCTTTCACTGTTAAAAAATGGGGAGTTTGGATAGCGTAGTTGTGGTGTTAAATAGGAGGTGCTGCCTGGACACCCCAGTTTAAAGTGTATTATTGTCTCCATAGTTAGTCACAACTAAAAGGTATTTGAAAGGAAGAAACTAAAGGGTATAAGGTAATATTATATATACATGTATTATATATAATATAGATCTATGCTCATTTTCTGAAGTATGCATTGGTGTGGATGTTATAGGGACTCTCAAAGTGGGGTATCCAGACAGCGCCACCTGGTAAACACCTCCCGAGGTGTTATTTAAGCACCCCTTGAAAGCGTGAAGATGAAGGTAACAAGGTTGATGTAATACATATATGGTTCAAGCTTCAAAGCCTCAACAATGACTATGTTTTACATTTTATCTGACATACTGAATTATACATTAAGCATGATATTTCACTGAGCAGGCTAATATATTGTCACAGCCATTAATGATAGATATAGGCAACCAACAATAATAATCTGACTTAAGATTTACTTGAAATAATAGTTAATAAGCTAGGACGGACCAAATCTGCTAGCACTATTAGTCCAGAGCATAAAGTTCCAGGACTATACTGCTAACCGATTTTGTCAGCCTAAATCTGGCCAGTGACAACGGGCGTGAGCGCTACCTGTTGCTTGGTAGGCACGGGCGCGCTGTGACTATCGAGTACTGTGGCTACAGGGAATTCGAAAACGCTATTCAGCTGTCTTAGAAACCGCTATATCGATCAATTCAAACCATTCTTCAAGATGTACTCCACTGTCCTCCTGTCGGCAGCATTATTTATTCAAGTAGTGCTGTCTCAACCCAGCGATTCTTCACAACAACCAGTACGTTGGATAAAATCTCTACCACGCATTACATATTGGGGTTCAGAAGGAGATAAAACGGTACGAGCTAATCCAGAAGCTGATTATTTAGTCATCTCTAAGGAAATACCCAATACAAGTGAGAAAAGGATAATAGTTCATGTACTCTACCGGTCTTTGGGAAATTCACTTTTTACGGAAATAGATAGATATGTTAGTAGATTCTTGAGGGATACTCCCGACACACTCTGGATAAATCGACTTGGTCTATATATTCGAAAAAGTAAAGGTTTGCCCAGGTATCCTGAACTTGTTTCAGATTTAATCGAGTTCACGTCTGTTCCCCCTAATGCAACTGTGATCGCTGCACCATATGTTTCTCCTTCGCAGTTTGAACAGGAAACTTGGATGCAAAAATTGGGCCGAGTTGTTTCTTTAAATTTTAAACAGCCTGAACCACTCAGTATGGAAGAAATAGGCAAAATCCAGGATGTAGTACAACAACAACTTAGATTGAGGTGGGAAGAACATAAACAAAAACGAGAAATAATATTTTCCATGAAAAAAAAGTACGAACTGCTTCAACAAATATCCCAATATTCAAATGATTTCGATCGTAATTTACAGGATAAAAAAGTAGTGCTGTTTAAAATGAAGCACAAAAGCGCACTTGTCGAAAAACTAGAGAAAAAACTCAAGGATGGGCAAGGGAATCGAAAAGACCGTGTACTTTTGACAAGAGCTTTGAAGGAACTACGAGACCTATTATTACAGGACAATTCATATTTAAGCAGGGGATCAAATTTATTAAAGCTAATGGAGGATATGAAGAGTCAGTACCCCGAAGAATTGGGATCTGTGGATATATATAGACAGAGTAAACAGATATCTCCAAATTACGATTGGTTAGATTCCTCTCTAGACGCAGATGTACAAAGTAAAGCTATAACACTATACCATAGACTACGATTCTTCCGGGAACCAAAATTAGTAGGAGCCGAAGACCGTAGACTACGATTCTTCCGGGAACCAAAATTAGTAGGAGCCGAAGATATGAAGGAAATTTCAAAGTCCCTTGAGCTACCTGAAAGTACAGAAGAACAGTCGCTATCTTTGGAGTACCAGAAAAAAAGGGAGGAACAAGCCAGTAATTCCCCTCAAATTGACAAAGCAGGATCAAATGAGGATGTTGATTATACTGATGAGGATGTTGATTATACTGATGAGGATGTTGATTATACTAAAAGGGAGGAACAAGCCAGTAATTCCCCTCAAATTGACAAAGCAGGATCAAATGAGGATGTTGATTATACTGATGAGGATGTTGATTATACTAATGAGGACGATGAACGTAGGAGACTATTAGAAACGGCATCAAGCTCTGATAATTCAGATTTTTCACCTAAAAGAGTACTCAGTGTTGGACAGAGCATGGCTTTCAAAAGTGGTGCTTTATATTATCATTTTATACTATTGGCTGTATTTACTGGAGTACTTATTTAATTGATAAAATCTTGAAATAATAATTTAAATAGGGGAATTATTGAGAATTAGAGGGAGACTAGGGAGGTCTCACAGGCTTCAAGCTATTTTTTTAAGATGAGTAGTTAAGAGTTGACTCTCATCATATACCACCTAGTAGGAATAATTTGTTTTGTTCTTGATGCAGCATTATTTTTTGTACTAAAGACAAGTTTCAGTCATTCTTGGCTGCAGCTTCAGGGTATATAATAGAATAACTAGGTGTTTAGGGTATAATATATTTGCCTTTAGTAAGTTGTGACCCCACAAAGTCTTACTCGGCTTAAACGCTGTATTTTGATGTCAAAATCTCGGCACACTTTCTGAATACTCTCACTCAATCTACTATGAATGGTAACAATCAAATTTTCTTTTGCTCAGAATCTGTGTAATCTCTATGAATGTAACTCCTTAGAATCTGCTCTAGTGGTTCCTATGCCATAACCATTTCTTTGACGTACTTTGTGTAGGTGTATGTTTCTCTTCTTCCTTCAGTGTTCACTCACTGTAAACGAAAAGGGGTGTAGTTCACACCATATTAAGTGTGAATCACTTTAATCACACCACAATATGGTGTGAACTACACCCCTTTTCGTTTACATTATTTTTGGTGTGAAGAATGCACCATATTCAATTTCAAGTACACACCAAATTCAGTGTGGGTTCACAACCTAGACTGAATGAACTCATACTTTCATAATATTATAGTGTGAAGGCTAAGCCATTTCATTTTTAACCATTGGGTTGCTTTTAATAGTTGTGCTATCATTGTCAAAAAGAGATTTATGGATGTCATGAGCCTGAATCCCAGGGCTCAATTATCAGAGGACCAAAATCTTCATCAGCTCTCACTGTAAATCAAAAGGTGCATAGTTCATAACAAAGTGTGAATTACTTCCATCAATAGTCCACTAAAATAAATGGGGTGATGTGCACACCTCATCATTTTAGTGTGAAGTATAACATGCCAAATTCAGCGCAAGTTCACACCCTAAACAGTGTGAACTCATACTATTGTTAATGTTGAATTATCTTAGTTTTGATTGATTCTAGTATTATATTCTTATATCAACAATATTAGTCAAAAAGAGATTTGTGAATTTATTGTGCCTGAATCCCATATATCATTAATCAGAGGACCAAAATCTGTGTCAACTATCTTAACTTGCACACAAGTATACAACACATTTGTAATGTAGATTACAATGATAATAGTATTGGTATGTGCCTGCACATTAATATAATTAATGTTCAGTCGAGGGTCCATGATATTCCCTTGAGTTTGAATTTCACACTAAGTGTGAATTCACACACCAGGGGAAAAGCGTGAAGGACACGATATGCTTTGATGGTGGGCATTCACACCACCAGTTTGGAGTGAATTTAGTGAGTTTCCAAGCTGTAATTTTTACAGTTCTCTTAAAACTGTCTCACAAGTGCACAACACATTTATAAAGTAGAATACACTGATAATAGCATTGGTTGTAACTGCACTTGAATATAATCCTATGCGTGCATGGGTTTTCTGTAACAGAAGCAATCATACCATCACTCTCTCTCTCTTCAATAAGCAATCCAGAAAAGGTAGCATACCATCTTTAGATTCCAGGTCTTAACAGAGTTTTAATGGTCCAACTAATGTTTTACACTCCCTTTCTCAACTAATGCAATAAGTTTTATCTATATAATCTATTCAATAATATAGTTTAACAGGAGCTGAGTTTAAAGTTATTGCTGGCCTTGTCAATATCCCTAATTGTTTTGTCTTTCGGTGAAATAATTGTGTAGTACTTCGCTAGTATATTATAGATGTGAAAGTGTTATCAATAGTTATTCATTATTTAATTTTCCCCAAAATATCCTTAATAATATTGTTAGAATGAGTTTTTCTAAACATTTACACTTATTAGGTAGTTTTCAATAACTTGCTGTAATATTATTAATCTTGATGTACTTTCAGATTGAAAAGGGTAGTGGTATAATAGTGGATCATTTCATAACACTTATCCAAAAGTAAAGTTGAAGAGTCTTCCCAGTTCATAGAATTTTCATAGTGTAATAATGATTGTATTGATTCTTTGTTGCAGTTTATTTTATCCTTCCAAAGGTATGTGAATCAAATGTCAAGAAGTTATAATTATGAATAACAAGAAACATATAATGTTTAAGAGCAACTAGTGCAGCTGCATGAAGATTCTGCCTTTGAGAATGACACAGCTGAGTTCTTATGTTCCAGTACAGAACTATCTACAAATTGGATTATCAGAAATCAAAGACTAAACACTGAAACACTCAGTTTTGGATCATTTTTTACATCACCAGTTGAGATCTCTGGCCCAGGATATTAAAAAATCTCAGGGAAAGTGATATTTATGAATTCTAGTTTCCTTATAAGTCAAGTTATTATATTTGGAGCTGTCTACTGTGAAGGAAGTGTCATTTCTTGTAATGGACAATCCATAACATGTTGTATTTGCAGTATTGGTAAGAAAGTTAGTAAATACAAAATTAATAACACGTCAGTTTCAAAAAGCCATGTGTAATACAATACTAACAGTAAAGTTGAACTTGTAGCTATGGTCCATTGTCTTGGAAATACTTTAAACATTATTAGAAAGTATGATTAAGTGAACAAGTTAAATATAAAAAGATTAGACATTAATTATTATACATACCTTTTAATAGATGGTTTAATTCATATGAAGTTGACACCTATAATCAAAGCTGTATATGATAATAACTTCTCTGCAATATTGAGCACACCAACAGAAATGGAAGTAACATATAATGTGTTGATCTCTTCCTTGCTCGGTAACTCAGTTCAAGTTGCAAATGAAAATTCTGTTTTCTTACCATTGCTTAACAATACAGTGTATACTATTGATTATTCAACTGGCAATGGATATTACTCTGCAACATTTGTATTTGGTACGTCATCTTTATTATAACAAATTTTTCATATAGGTATTTTTATTTTAGGTAGATGTCCATTTATTACGAACTCAAATACCTGGAAAGTGAATTATTATCTTGTGCACATAAATGGTACTGTAGTCGTAGTTTTACGTAATTGTAATAATCAAACCTTTGCATTCAAGTGTGAATTAAATGGTCAATGGAATACATCATATCATGAAATATATCAGGGCTCATGTACCATTCATGCTACATATACAGGTACGCAGCAATTTTATTAAAAAAAATTCAGCTTTAAAACAATATCTCTCTTAATTACTTATGAGAAATAATAATGTGATAAAATCTGTATGAATAATCATTTTATTTTCCAGAGATAGGACGTCACTTCACACATGTTATGGTAAGTAATTGTATAAATTTGTTATACTTTATTAGCTTACTCATTTTATAATGATTATTTCCTGTGCACAGACACAAGTGAAAAAGCATTGGAATTATGGAGCACATGTTACTGCTGGTATCGCCACTGGGTCATTTTTGTTAGGAGCCATTTTAAGTGTATTGGGGATGACAATGTTTCTGTTACTATTTCGTTTGAAAAAGAAACTGATTATAAAAAATGTGGAGAGCAATCCCCGCCCGCTCAATCCAGTTTATGAAGATATTCAGAGTGTACAACAAGGGAGTGTGCAAGTTAGTAAAAACATTGCTTATGGGGAAGTACATCATGTGATATAGTGTGTATTTAACAATTTCACTCAGGTTACTGAAGAACTGTACTCAAACTATTGTTGTGTGATTAGACAAGTTTTATAATGTATTTAGAGCATATAGTTGATATGTGTTGGTTATATTTCATTTAATTATTTTAATTTATAATGCTCTCATAAAGTATTACAGAGTAATATAAATTTGTGTAGTCAACCATTTTATCTATATTAATCATGAAAAACAATTGCCCCTTTTTATTAGTGTAATACACCAGTCAACTGATGTACACATTATTTCATAGCAACACTAGCTTCCAATATACAGTAAGCTGTATTAACAATTGCAATGTTATCATACAGCAATTGCAATTAATCAACTTTTAATATAAATTATAGCTATTATGGAAGATATTTTAAATATTATTTATTAAAGAATAACAGTAATCTGAAACGTCTTGTAGCTACACCACCAGCAATGCCCACATGTTGAAGACGAATCTATAGGAAAGAAAAACAACTACAATTAAGCCATGACAATTATTTAAGAAATTTATGCAGACATAACACATTAAAAAGTATGCTGATTTCATGTTTGAATTTTAATACGGTGTGAACGTTTTACTTTGCTTCATTATAAATGCAAGTTGAGAAAAAATCCTTTATGACATGTTAATAATAAAAAATAGTATTAGTGATATTTAACAAAAATTATGTCTTTGTGTAAAGCTATTTATTATTATATTATTCCTTGAATTAACTGAAACATCGCATATTGTATAAAGAACAAATATGAAATTAAAACTATTAAAAATATATTTTCACAAATATTGTTGTCTCTATTGAATTAGCTAAATTATGAAGAAGGGTGTGAAGCTTCATAATTGATTATGGAACATATTTTATATAGCTAAAAAATAAAATTAAAAGGTACAAATATTAATTTTTTTCATTATTATGGTGTCTGAAACTGCATTACCATTAATTACATAACAACTGAAAACTCTGCTGCTGAGTAAACGGAGACAGTTGTAAAGCAATTAAGTTTCTCTAGTGTGTTGACTAAATAATATGTCCATTCAAACCATATAATTCTCCTGTTAGAGTAAGTTTCCCTACATTTATTTCTTCAGTAGTTCTAATGTTGTAGTTAAACGAGTACTTGTTTAATTAATAAACTTGTAGCCATACTTGGCCTTAAAAAGTACTAGAGCATTTAAAGTGCTTTATTTTTTTCCCAACAAATTCATATTCATTGAGTTTGTTTTTGTAAAGTTTGTAGTTGTTCAAGTGAAATTATTGTACTTTCAATTAAGTTGCTGGGCATATGATGGAGCCACTTGAGACTTTGGGGCTTCATTAAATATATTACTGGTGCATGGTTGCTATGAATATCATTCAACCAAATATGGTTCAGGTGACTCTAATGAAGCTGTGAATACAATTAAATTCAATAAGGAATCATTGGCAATTTAACGACTAGCGAGATTAGCTCTTGTTTGGCTTTGCCAGATTGCTTGCCTGAAGAACTACCATTTTAGATTCCAATTAAACTCCTAATATTTGCTCTCCGCTCCTCCCATTCATAATTGCTTTTTGATGAGGTGGCTGAGAAAGCAAGGATGGCGATGATACTCCTATGGCTTCTGACAGTTGCGACTGTGATACCGATACCGATGGTGTTTCTCCCAGTCCTTTGGAAGCTGAGAAAGCAGGAAGAAGAAGATGAAGACATACTCCCTCTCAGCTGGCAACTAAGAAGACGAAGACATGCTCCCTCTCAGCTGGCAACATACTCCCTCTCAGCTGGCAACTCTAAATGCCTATTATAAGTTCGGTATGGTTGGTGTGGGGAAGAATTACTTGACGATGATTGCTGCTGCCTCCAAAGATTGTAATTTATCTTAGAAAAAAAATTAAAGTAAGCTTTTGTTTGTGGTATTGCTTCATTTTTGGTGTTTATTGATCGGTGATGGTTGCTGTAAAATTAAATGATGGAAATAAACTGCCTTAATCAGATCAGTTTCGACTACAGTTATATTAATAAAATAAGATTGCTCAGTTCTATTGAAACAATAAAGATGCAACTATAGTGTTGGTATTATTGTCATAATTGTTATTACCATTATGGATATCTTTATTGTTCTGGACATCATTATTATTTTATTGTTGTGGTTTTGTTATTGTTTTCATCATTTTTATGACGCCTTTATCACAAATGCACAATTCATAGATTTTTCTTGACATAGCCGCTTAATATAATATGTTGATTTCTTGTTATTGTTGCTGTCATTAATGATATTATTGTTGTTGTAGTGGTCAGGGTTTCGTACACAGATAGGATTGCTCCTCCCCAGAATATTTTTTTGGTCTTCTCACCCCCTTCCAGACATTTAATAGCATTTTTAACGTAACCACTATTTCATCAACATCATTTTTAGCAGTAGGTGTGGCCTCAAATGTGCATGAGTATGGTACACTTCCCTTCATAAGAAAACTTTTAGAGTGAGCCCCGGTTAATGTTATAGTGGCGAGTTTTTTTTTTATAATAATAATACCACACTTTTTTCAATACAAAAAAGTGCGGTATTATTTTTAAATACCACAGCAGTGGAAAAAGCGTAATACTAATCTGATTGGTCGCGGTGATCTTTCTTCGTTCACCATGATACCCAAGATTGAATCTGCCAGCAAAATAGCATTCTAAGGCAATGAAGCACTAACAACAGAGCTCTACATATAATAGCATGAAAAAATTATATTCATACAAATAGTACTCGTGCCAGTGGGAAATTTCACTCGGCTTCACCTCGTAATTAACCTTAGTAACACAGTGTTTTTTTTGCTTAGTAACACAGTGGTTGTTGCTTATAAGTTGCTTTGAAAGTAATGGAAGCTCTCAGTGAGGATATAGGTATGCTATTAGCGAGTGATAGCACGGATAACTGTGGTATTAGGGATAAATAGCACTTGTAAAGCTATAAATAGTACTCAGCTTCGCCTAGTGCTATTTCAATTATTACTCGTGCTATTTATCCCAAAATAACAGCTACCCATGCTATACTCATACAAATAGGTAATGGCACAATTTTGAAATACTGTAGGTTTGAACAAAAAATCTGTATGTACGCAGTTCAGGAGTTGGGAGTGGGATGGGTGGGCATCTTTAAACGTAGTAGCTTTTGAAACTACAGATAAAGTAAGCAATGCACCATGGCACTCTGTGTTCACTTTCGTTTTCAGCAAAAAAGTTGGAACAGTACACAAAAACTTTCTTGTTTGTTTGTTGTTGTTGTTTTAGTTTTTGTTTCGTTTTTTTCCTTCACAATCTAGCTACTTAGACACTCCGAGTTTAAGTGGTGGTCCACCCTTTTCGTTTTCAGTTACTATTTGTGAAAGAGTGTAGAAGCTATTCTCCTAGTTTAGATCAGCTGCATTGCTTCTTCAGTCAGAACTAAGCTTGTGATGAAAGCAGATACTACTATCGAGTCTAATTTTTTATTGATTTTTTATTGCTTCTTTGATAGTTTTTGCTAGTAAAGATAGCTAGAGGTTTGTAAAATACAGGGGGAAATTTTTTTTTTTACATAAATGTTATTTAACCACATTGATTGTCATAAAGTTGCTGATGAAAGGGTTAAAAGAGAATAAACTAGCAAGCATCTAACGGAGCTGGGGTAGGGAGTTATTCAAGGACGCGAGTTAACTAGTTCACAGACATCATTCAGAAAGAAGTCATGTGTTGACAGCTTGAGATTCAAACTATTCATTTCCTGACATTAGAAATGGTAGAGTTTTAACAGTTTTTGCAGTTTTTCCATTTTCTCTAGCTGCCATAGTAGCTAATTCTGTTTTGTTTTTGTTTTTTTGTTGTGTTTTTTTTTTGAATATTTCGAGACTGAATGGTGTGTCATTTGTTTCATTAACTTGGTTAATGGTTAAATCAATTAACTGTTTTCATTTGCTGATTTATTCTAGTATGCTATCTAAATACTTACTATTGTTGAGTGCATTGTACGTGATTGACACTATCACATGTGCCTAATATATGACTAGTTTTGGAAAGCTCCATTTAAGCATAATAAGTGACAGTCAGTGTACAGGAAAATCTTGTGCTATGCGTCACAAGTAAATGTTGGGGAAAAGATTGATCATATTTAACCGTCAACTTTGTAAGTAGAAATAAATGTTTGATGAAGGCCACGTTGTGCCCGGTTTTTCTATAGACAATCTCATATGCGATCTATGATGTAATGCTTCCATTTCCATTTCTATTCTAGCCACTTGTAGATATTTGATGATCAGTTAAATCATCTATTTATTGTAGGTATACATTGCTCATTATACACCACTAAATCTCATGCTGTCAAGGCAGAATAAGGACTATCATCAGCTTTTCATCAAGACATTTCGCTAAGGGGGGTAAAGTAGATTTTTGAAAATTTAAGGGGAACATCTTGAATTACCACCTAAATTATGGATGCTTGATATTCATTGACCTCGTTCAATCCGGTGGGGGGGGGGGGGGGAGGGGGGGGGAGGGGGGGGGGGGGGGGGGGGGGGTGGGGGGGGGGGGGGGCACTTATGATCCAAGGAGGGCAAATGCCTTCTCTTGCCCCCCTAAATGAAATCCCGATCATCATGGGCAATTATAAGGCCCCCCCTTTTTCACTACAGTATACCTGACAACTTAACGTCCACTGAGGTTCATTCAAATATGCTCATACAGTGGCATTATCAATTTAAAAAAATATAGATTATTATTAATTTTACCAGTAATATGTTATGACTATAAATTGTAGAGTTGGATCCTTAAGAAAAGCCACAGAATTCGTTATTCTAATCGATCACAATCCATGAGATGCCAACAATGCGGAAAGCTACCAAGCAAACCAGATGGCAAATGTTTCTGAAGCAGTTTGGTGCTACTTCAGGTATTCTAATTAATGACCTTTTTTGCAGAATGAAAAGGATTTGGTGTCATACATTGTGTGATACTTGACAGTACAGTAGTTGCTTGTCAATCAGAGTATTCAATTCACATTAAATAACAACAGTAAGGTTATTTCTAAAATGCTGATTTTGATATTACCATGTCAGATAAAATATAATTCATGCTATACCCTTTTCATTTTCTAAAGCAGCTCAGCAACAACAGATAGTGGCATATAATTTTATTATTATAATATTATATTATGTATATAATTAGGGGGGGAGGAAGAAGCCATGCAGGTTGGGCCAGCTGCTTTCAGTAAGGCAGCTAGTGACACATACAGAAATATGGGAGCTGAAGAAAAGAGTATGCTTGAAGACAGTGTCATCAAGGAGAGTGAGAAGACCATGTGACTATTAGAGAAATATAAAGGAGGGATCTAAGTTATTCCATAAGATTGAGCGGCATGTACATTATATATAATATTGTGTATCGAACTTTAGTACATGTGTTAATATCATTTATCTTCAGATGAAAGAGTTGCAATCATTAGTCTATCAAGCATTGGCTGTGGGGCACTTTGAGGATTGACTTGCAGGTGGCATATACTACAGATGTGACGCAAGTAGTGGATCAACCATTTCTGGAATCCATTCGAGATGCTAGATGATTAATGGTATTTCATTTTCAAATTTCTTGAGAATTTATTTTAATTTAATTCCCTTATAGCGAGATCTCGTTCTATGATGAGTGACACTCCAGTGCTGTGCTCGAGATGTTCTATGATGAGTGACACTCCAGTGCTGTGCTCGAGATGTTCTAGTAAAATGAACATTTCAACACCATCATCCCAAGGTCTACCAATCAATACTCCACCCATTGTCAAGACTCCACCCATTGCCAAGGCTCCACCCATTGCCAAGGCTCCACCCATTGCCAAGGCTCCACCTATTGCCAACGCTCTACCCATTGCCAAGGCTCCACCCACTCACAATGCACCTTCCACGATCAAGGCTCAACCCACGATCAATTCACCTTCCACAGTCAAGGCTCCACCCACTCTCAATGCACCTTCCACGATCAAGGCTCCACCCACTGTCAACGCACCTTCCACGGTCAAGGCTCCACCCACTCTTAATGCACCTTCCATAGTCAAGGCTCCACCCACTCTTAATGCACCTTCCATAGTCAAGGCTCCACCCACTCTTAATGCACCTTCCATAGTCAAGGCTCCACCCACTCTTAATGCACCTTCCATAGTCAAGGCTCCACCCACTCTTAATGCACCTTCCATAGTCAAGACTCCACCCACTCTCAATGCACCTTCCATAGTCAAGATTCCACCCACTAGCTGTCAATGCTCCACCCACTCTCAGTGCACCTTCCACGATCAAGGCTCCACCCATTGTCAACGCACCTTCCACTGTCAAGGCGGCTCCACCCACTCTCAATGCACCACTGTCAATGCTCCATCCACTCTCAATGCACCTTCCACAAACAATGCTCCACCCACTGTCAATGCTCCACCCACTCTCAATGCACCACTGTCAATGCTCCATCCACTCTCAATGCACCTTCCACAAACAATGCACCTTCCACTGTCAAAGGCTCCACCCACTGTCATGCTCCACCCATTCTCAATGCACCTTCCACTGTCAAGGCTCCACCTACTCTCAATGTTCCACCCACTCTCAATACACCTTCCACTGTCAAGGCTCCACCCACCTTTAAACCTCCATCTTCTGTAATTGCTTCAGCCGCTGTCAAACCTCACTATGATCTCAACACCATGCACATCTGTAAATAATTCTTCTGGCAATTCCTTGATAAGGTGCATAGTAAAAAAATTTTTTTATGCATTTTCATTTTAGGTGTCCCTGTCAACTCGCTCCAGTACAAGAGGTCAAAGAGTGAAAATGCCAACTCTTTCTGAGTGACCTAGTCATTTTGGCATCAACTGACGGCTGGATTACCGATTCCATAATTATGGCTGTTCAAGTCTTACTGAAGAAGCAGAGTGACGGAAGAGTATTTGGCTGGCAATCCCCCCAGATGTACAAAAGAAAGGATCCTTTGCCACAAAATGTGCCTTTTATTCAAGTATTGCATGTAAACGGCAACCACTGGATCATAACTGTTTCGAATATCAGGCCAAAGAGTGACCCAACCTTTGATAGTGGTATACGGTAAACTGCTTCCTATTCCTGCACCAGCATGGAATATGGGAGTAGTCAATTACCCACAGACACACCTTCTATTTCCTGGTATGCAACTACGGGGCCTGCCATGTTATGCTCGAAATTTTTAGAGTTTTTCTTTTTTTTTTATTCTAAAAAATTGAGTTATTATTCCAAAAGAATAGTATATTATTCTAGAAATTTTGGTATTATTCTCTTATTATTCTAATTAGAGAAATGAGTGAAATATTGTGATGATTGCAGTATTATTCTCTGTATAGAGTTGGTACATTATGAAATGAATGAGTAAAACTATCAGTCTCTTACTGAATTACTCAATATTAAGGATTCTAAAATAGCTAGCTAATCTTTCAGTTAAAATCTTGAACATCACGTAAAAATGTTCAATGAATGGAAAAAACATGCTCTGCTGCAGCCGAAAAAAGTTCAATTTTGAGAAACCTTAATTTAAAAAACATTTGGGGAAAATGTGGATTACCCGGTATTAGAGAATTTTAATATGCTTAGCAGTGGATCCACATTTTCTTCCCTTCACATTCGTAGGTCGACTGGTAATAATAATATCCTATTTTTCTGTCAATCCTAATGCAGTATGATTGTTGAGTTGCTCAAGAAGAGAGAATCCATTAGCATAATTCTCGATATGACTTGCTGACTCTGAGCCTGACTGACAGCTCTCCCAGTATTCAATTTTTTTTTTCATTTTGGAAATAAAATAACAGAATGGCCAACACTAACCCAGCTGCTTTAATCAAGTAATGAAGATCTACCTCATAACCACATTTCTACATATGTTTATGTCCTTCGTTGTAAAAGAAAAAGAGATAAAAAAAAGTGCTATTGATTTTCTTTTATTATTAAGGATAATATGGACTGATTCTTTTTTCCCTTTATTGTTCTCCTAAATACTCTTATTATTCTAGATTTATTCCACTATGCTATTACAAGTCTATTATTCCAGAAAAAATGCTAGCATAATCTGGCAGGGCCTATATGCAACATACTTTATTATCAAAAAAATTACCTCCACAGGTAAACAAAAATCACATTCATACCTAATTAATTCATTTTGCAATAGCCAACCAAAAGACATTATTTTTAATTTCTAGCTATATAATTCCGTTGAATCTTCTCTGAAAGGGAAAAGAGGTTGTACAAAGTAGGACCTTGAATTAAATTACAGTGAAACCTCCAATGAATGGACACCATTGGGACCATCTGTTTTGTCCACTGTGGAGAGGTTGTCCTCTCTATGAGAGATAAAACTACAAAGCTCTTTTACACGATCCAAGAATCTGTATTATCCAAAGTTGGAGGTCATCCTCAAAACAGAGAATCTGTTCTGGGAGGTTCCATCGTATATTTGAAGCAACTCCATACTCAATTTGTAGGATTTGTGCACGTGAAATCTACCATCAAACACATACCCATTCCATTGTGTCAGACAAGTTTTTCATAACAGTAGCTAGTGGATATCCTAAACATGATATACAGTTAAAAACTTTATATTGGTGATCAGTTGTTCAAAATAATATATATATAATTGTATCATAAATGGTAAAAAAAATATAATAATAATAATAATAATAATAATAATAATAATATAATAATACAATCAAAAATCACTATCAGATTCTGAGCTACTGCAGATGATGTATTCTTCATTCATATGAGGTTTCTTCATAACCATTTTAGTGTTTTCCATGCTTTGATGCAGCAGGGTTACATCTTTGAAAAGCTGCGTCAGCAAACATTTAGCCCCAATTGAATATGCTGATGAATCTGAATATTGTTGCATCTCTGCTTCAATAATGGCTTTATTTTGAAGAATAAAAAGTTAGCACGGTTTCAACTTCAGCTTGATTTCTTCTTGACTTCTTAAGTACAAAAAATATTCTTCTATTACTTCACGCTTTTTTTAAAATTTCTGCATGGTGAAGAGTGGGAAACTGCTAACAAGTTGGACAAAACTTCCAGATCCAGTGCCGATGAATAAGAGAGACTGTCAGTATTTGAGCAGCACAAGTTATGTTCCAACAGCAAGTCTTTAATGTTTTTAGTTTCTCTTGCGATTTGACGAGACAGACATTTTGCAATCTTCTGTCCATCTACACACACACGCACGCACACACACACATACACACACACACACACACAACACAACACATTAAAAAATCATGTTGTAACACTGTTTGCCAGTCCTTTGTTTTACCGAAGTTTACTGTAAATTTACTGCATAGTTTATACCGTGTGGTAAACTCTAATTCTGGAACAAACTACAAACCACATGCACAACTTCCTATTACTCATGTTTTACAATCCAGTGTAATTTTTGTTCCAGAATAAGAGTTTACTACATAGTCAGTTTCCTCTCAAGCACACTTCAGAAGTGTGTGTGTGTGTGTGTGTTTGTGTGTGTGTGTGTGTTTGTGTGTGTGTGTTTGTGTGTGTTTGTGTGTGTGTGTGTGTGTGTGTTCACGTGCATGTGGACGCATAGGTTTGCGAAGCTGTAGAAAAAGTTGTTTGGGACAAGACAAACATCAGAGTGTAGTACACCTCGGGTAGTCATTGAAACAATTTACAGCTCTGAGCCACCTCTTCTTAGTCCAATGGCATGGCCTCTTCTTCCTCAACTCTCCAAAAAACAACATCTTTGGCAGCCTCTCTGCACTCAT
>WLWD01003960.1_pt1 | contig 19915 bp, 10 predicted proteins | sample 6712731 | NCBI WGS metagenome assembly WLWD01 (sample SAMN12718690, study PRJNA576275) | sponge metagenome | isolation source: marine sponge | host: Mycale hentscheli | place: New Zealand: South Island, Marlborough, Capsize Point | collected 2014-11-01
AGGGGTAGGCGGGGGTGCAGGTAGGTGTGTGAAGAGGAAAGTAAGTGTATGGGAGGTCAATATAGAAGAGTAAAAAGAGCACAGGTAGTGAGTGGGTGTGGCTAGCATAGAGTGTAGCTAGCACGAATGTGAGTGGGTGTGGCTAGCATAGAGTGTAGCTAGCACGAATGTGAGTGGGTGTGGCTAGAACAGATGTAAGTGGGTGTGGTTGCTCCTGTAGATGGCTGAGATGTATGGTGATTTGATGGAACTGAATGAACGTCTCCATAGAGACTTGGCAGACAAAGATGCAGTCATTGGCACTTTAGTACGATCACTCAAGGAGTCCAGCCTGGAGGTGTGTGTGTGTGTGTGCATGTGTGTGTGTGTGTGCATGTGTGTGTGTGTGTGGCACAAAGTGATTAGAACATGTGTTTGTGTTGCCTAGTTACCAGTTCCTGTTCATCAACTTCCTCCCAGTGCTGTGGAAACTAAAGCGTAAGCCTTCTTTATTTCATTTCTCACTTATTAAGTTGTCATGGTTACGTTTAGGTTGGTGGATGTGTGGATTCCTTCAGCTATTAAGAAAGGCAGAGGACCAGATGGTTTCCATGTGTACCAGGTGTGTGTGTGTGTGTGTGTATGTATTTAATATTATATTCCTTCTTAGCTGATTTTTTTAAATATATGTGAGCGGGTCTGGGAAAAGGGACCTTATAAAGTCCTGTGTGACTATAGTATGTCCAAGTTGAGTTGGCACGACCGCAAGCGTGGTAAATGAGGAATGCATTTAGTATTTAACCGGAAGCAATTTAGTCATGTGAATCCAGTCAATTAAGCGCGCAAACGTCAATGTTGCACGTGAAAAAGGGGCGGTAGCACAGGTGCGCATTAATACTGTAATTATTGTAAGAAAGAAATTTAGTGAAGTTCATGGAGTATTTCGGGCGTTGTAGCTCATCTCGTCCGTTTTCGGCTATATTTATGTTTCTTACGTTCAGGTAATGTACAGCAGATGGAAACCGCAGAGTGGTGAAAAATTATCAATTGTTTCATTTATTTATAATATATATGAAAATTGATGAGATGATAGAATTTAAGTAGTACACATACACAAAATATAGTTGTGATCCGAGTTGAAGGTGGAGTGCAGCCTGAGTTGGTCCTAATCAACAGCATCTAGTAGTGAAGAAAAAGGAATTGGCATAAACACAGCTTTGACAAGCACACAATTTAACGGCAAAAAGGCTATACTACAAGTTGCTAGCTAAATGATAGCTATATCTCTCTGTAATAGTATGGGGCGTAAGTTGCCCATTCAAAAATGTATGGGAAAAATCACTGTTCAATAGAAATCGCACGGGGAAAGTGAAATGGCGCGTAACTAATTGAAATACCTCGGTAACTAAGTGGAAACTAAGTGAAATACCTCGGTAGCTAAGTGAAATAGTACGGGTAAGTGCGCACGTGTGCAGTGTTAACCTTGGAAACGTACAGTTCGAGTAGTTTTTAGTTGGAGACAATGTCCTTCTTTACCACAGAACCTCTACCCGTATTAGACGGAATGTTTTACAACAGATTAGGAGGAGCCGCACATTGAAAAGAAAGTTCCAGCGGAAGCTAATCCTGAAATAAGGAGATAGTGAGTGAACGATATAGTGTAGCTACAATTGCAAATGACTTTTTAAAAGCTGGCCTACTATTAGCGAGTGATAGCACGGGTAACCTGTGCTGTTAGGGATCAATAGCACTTGTAAAGCAATTGAAATAGCACTTGGCGAGCGTGGTTACCCGTGCTATTACTCTACTAATATATTGGCTATAGCTACGGCATTTGTTATTGAACAGGTAGACAAATAATCTTACCTACATCCTATCAGGTGGTCCTGCACCCTCTGCGACAACAGAACACTCTGTCTATCCTGTTTCCACACTCGCAACCTAAACTAATCGCGATACAAAGCTAGAAACGCAGCAATCTGAGAAGCCACTCATTGTTTACAAAATTCTTAATGAAGACAATCCGCGTGATAAATTGAGCAGTACCACGTGACTAAAAGCAGGCGCGTTTTGAGCGGGAAACCTGTGGTTTGAGCGGGAAACCTGTGGTTTGAGCGGGAAACCTGTGGTTTTTTATATTCCCATAGACTTTTGTATTGAGTTTTGGAATAGCACTTTCTCTCCGGTTTTGGAGTATACTGAGGAAATATTTTTAACCACTTCAGCACGAGCTTTCTAATAGTGTAAACCCCGGATGCGTAGCTGCTTCCGTTCAAAAGTTATTCAAGTTTTTTTCTGGCCAACTCAACTTGGACATACTATAGGTATTGACATACTTATAGATACAATTATATAGTATTTCACTAGTCCATGTTAAGTTTTAATTTAGCAAACGTTTCAGTCACTCTTCAGTGACCATCATCAGTGCTATTATGATAGTACAAAAAATGACCTCTAGGTAATGTTGCCATGACCTGGGTATAATATGTTTATGAGTCACTACATCTTCCATGACATGTGTCTATCGTGTGCAGACATTGCACACGATAGACTCTTGAAAGACACCACATTGGAAGAACGCACTGCATTATCTCCAGAGGATATAACAAAACTATTCACCTTCTGTCTGAATGCCACATATTTAGCATACAAGGATAACTATTATCAACAGACCTTCGGAACAGCCATGGGGTCTCCTGTGTCTGTTACAGTAGCTAACCTGGTCATGGAAGATGTAGAGGAGAGAGCACTTCAATCCTATCATTCTCCTCCGCTATTTTGGAAAAGATACATCGACGATGTTTGTGCAGTTGAGCCATCAATCACTTTCACCATGGAACTGGAGTCTGATAGTAAAATAGCTTTTTTGGACATAGAAATTCAACATCATGAAAATGGAACTCTGGCAACAAATGTCTTTAGAAAGAAGACTCACACTGACCAGTACTTGTCGTTTTGCTCTCACCATCCAACAGAACACAAGTTTGCAGTTGCTAGGGCATTATTCAACAGAGCTAAAGTGATATGTAGTATAAATGATGATAAGCTTGAGGAGGATAGACATATCACATCTGCTTTGATGTCCAATGGCTACTCATTGCTTCATTCAAGGAGTATCGAGGAAGAGCAAGATCAAGATCGGATGAACAACCAGTTGCAACAGTAGTCCTGCCGTACCGTATGTCAAAAATGTTTCGGAGAGTATAAGAAGAATTTTGACTCCTTTGAATGTGAGAACATGTTTTAAACCACATAAGACTTTAAGAAATATTCTTGTGCATGCAAAAGGCAGAGAACATATGAATAAAAAAACTGGAGTGATTTACCAAATACCATGTGGCACATGCAATGAGATATATATTGGACAGACTGGGCGTTCTCTACAACACAGAGTGAAGGAACACCAAAGAGCTCTAACTTCATGGAATAGCTTTTATGTAACATCTGCCGTAGCAGAACATGCTATTAAAACCGGGTACACCATTGATTGGAATGGTGCTAAGGTTATTGATGGAAATGGAAATGATCACTTCTATCAGAGATGTCTGCTTGAAGCATGGCATATTCAAAGCAATAAGAATGCTCTAAACAGAGAAATTGGAACTCTCCCCAGGGTGTACCAAAGCCTCATGCAATGACTTGTTATAGCTTAGCCATAGTGACTCATAAACATATTATACCCAGGTCATGGCAACATTACCTAGAGGTCATTTTTAGTACTATCATAATAGCACTGATGATGGTCTCTGAAGAGTGACTGAAACGTTTGCTGAATTAAACTTAACATGGACTAGTGAAAATACTATATAATTGTATCTATAAGAAAAGGGACCTTATGGCGCAAAAATTGAAATTGAGATATGGGTTCCAGAAGTAAGTCAACGGAAAAATTCTTTCTTTCTCCAATTTTTTTTTTTTTTTTTGCAGAATTAGTTTCAGTGACATTTACTCTACGTTTATGCCAAATTTCAAAACAACTTTAAAGACCCCGTGCCATGAAAAGACAAGCTACTTTTTATTTTTATCTCATTCTCAAAATACAATGAATGGGGAATGGGCGGAGTTTCAAACTAGCAGCTAAAAAACGGCATAGCTTTGAGACTACTGCATGCACTCTACAGCTTACCTCTGGCTGAAAGTTTACCACTGCATCGAGTAGAGTAGCCAAGGATTCCTACAAGACTGGCTGTGAGCACTACTAAAGCTAAAAATAACTCCATGCAAACTTCGTTAGTTGTCGTTAAAAAGCTGCTGCACGATTTTATTGGGTATGTGGAGTACGCCATTAAGTATACGGAAACATTAATTATACCGGAAGTAGCAATTCAATTTGTTTTCTCGATTTCTGGTTCAATTGCTTTGCAGAATACAGCCCAGTTCAACTGCCAGTTTCTCTGCGTGTCGAAGGTTTTACCCTCCAGTATTTTAGCACTAAGTGGAGGTGAATTGTAGCTTTTTGTTAACATAAAAAAACAACTCAATTTTTTGGTTTGCACCATAGGGTCCCAGACACACATATAAATTGCTGTTCAATTAAAATATCATGGGACAAGTGAAACAGCACGGGTAAGTGTGCGTGTGTGCAGTGATCCATAACCTTGCAACATACAGTTTAGTAGTTTCTAGTTGGAGACGATGTCGTGCCTCGGGAAACTTGTTTGTGTAGCCCCACTCTAATGCTATAGCCACACCCCCTGAAGTTGCTGAATGATAGGTGAAGTTGGCACTCAGTATCTTGCAAGTTGCAGGGAAACTTTTAGTTAGCTTTTAGGGTCAGACGGTCCATTGATGAGGTAGTAGATGTCTATGGACAGCTAATTCAGCATTGTAGAGAGTGACTCTAGTGGACCAGCAAATGGAGGAGATATTTATGTCTACACAAGATTCAGCAGTAGATAGGAGTTGCTTTGTGATAAAAAAAGAACAGGTTTTACTGTGACTCTAAATTAGCTACAGATAGTCCAATTGCTTGTTTTGGTTTCCTATTTTGGCAAGGGAGCGAGACACTATCAGGGGGAGACACTATCAGGGGTAACTCAATTGAAAATCGGGGATATATATTTATATATTCGTTTGGATGTACGTATTTCATATTTGTACTTTGACCCTGGCATTTTTGTGTTAGTTCGGTGGTTGACCCCATCCCAAACTTCACTAAACAGAATCCTCTGGTTTATCGATCATTACCCATATCACCCTAGAAATTGAATTGTTTATTCTTTTGAATTCTTTTGCGGGTGCAGTTAAAACTTGAAAACCTACCAGAGTTCCATTTCTATTAGAGTTAGTGGCGGTGGTAATTCAATGTGCTCTTTGTCATGGTTATAAGCCGTATGCAACAGTATTTACATTGTCCACTAGACTAACCACATAGGTAAGTCTTATGTAGGTATGTCCAGTTGTGTGAAAGTATTGTGCGTTACAACTACTACTTAGCTCAAGAATATCACAAAGAAAACGTTTGAAAAACAAAAACAAAACAACAACAACAACAACAAAAAACAACAACAAACAAACAGCCAAGCAATATATGTTATTTAATTTAAACGGTTGCAGCGAGTGAATATTATGGCATTGAAATCCCTTTACCGTATTAATGTAATTTAAAAACTTGACCTTATTTTTAGTAGCTTTGAGTGTTAAAAGTTAAAATCAATCATATAACAATAGTGTAGTTTTAGGCTCGCTCGCCATTTGTGCTCAAGCACATCACTAGTTATCACACTGTCTAAATATAAGTTAGAGTTGGTATCTTGAAATCCCGCAGATTTCAAGGTACCACACTCTTATTTAGAACAGAAGGTGCTAAAATTGTACTACAGTGAATAATTGAACTGAAGTAACTAGCTAACGAGCATATACTGAATATTGACCCCTTATTTTGAGCTGAGGATGCAGAAGAATTATTCATTGAAGCGAGCGGAGCTGACTCTCTAATGAGTTCGCGATATATATATATATATTTAGGTCTAGAAATTGTTTTTGTTCTTGCGTGGGCGTACGTGTGTACCCTTTCTCCTACGCGCTTGCGCGGGCCGGGTAACCTTCTTAGCAACATTTTGTTTTGTTTACCTGCCGTACGAAGTAGCGATGCCCAGTAGACAAAACGTTAGAAACGCTCGGTCAAGAGCTTTGAGGGCGTTAGAAACTCCTGAAGAATAATTAGTAAGGAGAGCGATAAGAAATGAAAAAGACAGGGCAAGGAGGAGGAGAGCTAAAACGAAACAGAAACAGGTAGCAAAGTAAAGAATCTGACAGTATTTTGTAGCCACACCAAGCATGCATGGAATAGCTGCAATTACAGGGAACATGCATCGCTCGCTTCGCTATTTTGTGCTATTAGAGCGTATCACTAGTAGTGGGAGAAAGGCTAGCTTGGAGAACATGTGCACGAGCATTAGTTGACACTATTGCTATATGTGCGGCACTTATTTTACCTTACTTTCAATACAAAAACGCATACTGGTGTAGTGGTTTGGTAAAGGGTCTCTCTACGCCCAGACTAGACAAGAACACCGCGCACTACGACATAATCCTCTATCACAAATACAGCGCACTCACCAAAGGTACACGGAAGAAGTACAAAAAAAACACAACAAAAAAACGAAGAGAGGCTTGATTTTAAACACACTCATATGCGCTATATTATTATTCCTGTATTTTCATTATTAATGACACCTTGGTTCAAGGTTCACTGGGGCAAGATGAGTGGACAAGATTCCGTATACTTGTTAGTTCAGTTCTATCACTGTGGTACAGTTCTATCGCTGTAGTACAGTTGTAGCATATCCTTCAGTTCTAAACATGTTTGAGTGCGATACTATGGAAAATTGCGGGATTTAGAAACTACTCCAACAAGGCACCAGGCTGTCAGAGCTTCACAAAGGGGGTAAAAAAATTAATAAGGTATTTTCAAAACTATATTTCTTGGCAATAAGACTCAACAGTAGCCCCCGGTAAGTGTTTTCTAAGTTCTGCTGGGCGTGATTCTAAGTGAATTAGATTAACGCAACAGACTAATCAAATTGACGTATTTAGTCATGCTCTGTTCTAAAGAAATTTAAAACTTCTCTGACATTCAGCAGTGATAAAATTAAATGTAACAGAAATTATGTGGTTGTTGTATCCAGGGCCTGTACATACTGTACCACATTATATCACTGTATCCAGGGCCTGTACATACTGTACCACATTATATCACTGTATCCAGGGCCTGTACATACTGTACCACATTATATCACTGTATCCAGGGCCTGTACATACTATACCACATTATATCACTGTATCCAGGGCCTGTACATACTATACCACATTATATTACTGTATCCAGGGCCTGTACATACTATACCACATTATATCACTGTATCCAGGGCCTGTACATACTATACCACATTACATCACTTGTAATTGGTGGGATTGGTCAGAGTATTAGTGGATAAATGGGCACATATCCCACTTTTTTTTTTGTACCAGAAGCTATAAAATGCATTTTAAACTCACTCATTTCAGTTTGTGAGATGCTGTAGTTGCACGGGCCACACTTGGCTACAGTCTCCAGGGTTTATTTCGGGGGGGGGGGGGGGGGCCAAGGGGGGGCTTTCGCCCCCCCTTGGAGTATGATTGTATAGTTATGAAATCAAAATTGGAGAAATCACTGAATCAGTATTGATTTGTGAGAAAGACAAAATACAGGTTAATTAATTATACTGATATTCTTCTATGTTTTCTGTTCCAAACATCAATAATTTGTTCTAATTCATTGTCAGACAATTGTTCAGGAGATTCTGAAGATATCCTCATTAATGACTACTACCATGAACATAATTATTTAGCTACAGCAAAGAAATTGCTATGTTACTAAAACGGTTAAATTTTTTAGTATAAAGCCATGTACCAATTGCTTCAATAAAGCCAATCACAGCTGAAGTAGAGCGATAGGTAGCATTATCAGCAGCATCCTTCAGAAACTCTGAAAGTGATGGAGCACCACAACTCACCATCAGACCAACCAAATCATCATAATTGGTTGTGTGTGCTATATGGTGACGAGCAAGATAATGTGCACACCGTATGAAAGCTTTGATAGCTTCTCTGTTCTTGGACCGTTGTGTCTCGCTAATTTCTAGCAATTCCTGAGCTACTGTACCATGCTTCTTGGCTTGATGAGAGAGTAGGGAGGCTTGACAGCTGTCTAAATGAATTTTGCTTGCACCATGGGCCTTCATTTTTTCAAGCGCTTTCTTCCAATTCTTGAAAGGCTTATCTACCCAAACACCACCTGAACCTTTGGTTGTAGAGGAATGTTGTGCCCACTTCTGACATATGCTACAAAACGGACCATCGATATCCTGGTCATACAGTAGCCACTGATATCCTGGTCATAGAGTAGCCACTGATATCCTGGTCATAGAGTAGCCACTGATATCCTGGTCATAGAGTAGCCACTGATATCCTGGTCATAGAGTAGCCACTGATATCCTGGTCATAGAGTAGCCACTGATATCCTGGTCATACAGTAGCCACTGATATCCTGGTCATAGAGTAGCCACTGATATCCTGGTCATGCAGTAGCCACTGATATCCTGGTCATGCAGTAGCCACTGATATCCTGGTCATGCAGTAGCCACTGATATCCTGGTCATGCAGTAGCCACTGATATCCTGGTCATGCAGTAGCCACTGATATCCTGGTCATGCAGTAGCCACTGATATCCTGGTCATGCAGTAGCCACTGATATCCTGGTCATGCAGTAGCCACTGATATCCTGGTCATGCAGTAGCCACTGATATCCTGGTCATGCAGTAGCCACTGATATCCTGGTCATGCAGCAGCCACTGATATCCTGGTCATGCAGTAGCCACTGATATCCTGGTCATGCAGTAGCCACTGATATCCTGGTCATGCAGTAGCCACTGATATCCTGGTCATGCAGCAGCCACTGATATCCTGGTCATGCAGCAGCCACTGATATCCTGGTCATAGAGCAGCCACTGATATCCTGGTCATAGAGCAGCCACTGATATCCTGGTCATAGAGTAGCCACTGATATCCTGGTCATACAGTAGCCACTGATATCCTGGTCATACAGTAGCCACTGATATCCTGGTCATACAGTAGCCACTGATATCCTGGTCATAGAGCAGCCACTGATATCCTGGTCATAGAGCAGCCACTGATATCCTGGTCATACAGTAGCCACTGATATCCTGGTCATACAGTAGCCACTGATATCCTGGTCATAGAGTAGCCACTGATATCCTGGTCATACAGTAGCCACTGATATCCTGGTCATACAGTAGCCACTGATATCCTGGTCATAGAGTAGCCACTGATATCCTGGTCATACAGTAGCCACTGATATCCTGGTCATAGAGTAGCCACTGATATCCTGGTCATACAGTAGCCACTGATATCCTGGTCATAGAGTAGCCACTGATATCCTGGTCATACAGTAGCCACTGATATCCTGGTCATACAGTAGCCACTGATATCCTGGTCATACAGTAGCCACTGATATCCTGGTCATAGAGTAGCCACTGATATCCTGGTCATACAGTAGCCACTGATATCCTGGTCATACAGTAGCCACTGATATCCTGGTCATACAGTAGCCACTGATATCCTGGTCATACAGTAGCCACTGATATCCTGGTCATAGAGTAGCCACTGATATCCTGGTCATACAGTAGCCACTGATATCCTGGTCATAGAGTAGCCACTGATATCCTGGTCATAGAGTAGCCACTGATAAGTGTGCTCCCATTTTTTGTTGTATCTCCTTATGTCAGCGTTACATACCCTTTTACTTGGACCAGGCATTTCATCCATGTTTGTAGCAGTTACACCACCAGAAGGAGTAGCACCTACACCACCAGAAGGAGTAGCACATACACCACCAGAAGCAGTAGCACCTACACCACCAGAAGTAATAACACCTACACCATTAGATGTAATACATCTTTACCAGCAGAGGAGGACTTTAACGATACGTTCTGTTGCTGTGCACGCTTGCAGTATTTTCTGATATCCATACCAATGGCATGAGTATATATCCTGTCAACAGCTAAGTCAGGCACCTCTGAGAAGCATTAATAGGAATTTTCAAGCAGCTGCATTGCAAGATGTGGTCACTGTCCATTAAAGCCTTCAAATTAGTTCTTAAGCTAGACAGTGTGCACTTGATAATTTTTTTCCAGGAATTAGTTTCCATTTTAGTACACCTAAATTGATGTGTATTAAACAAATAACAATGGGACAGTAGTTAAAGAATGAGGGAAATGTTGTAGGCAAAGAAATAGACAATGTTAGGCATTGAAATTAACTTGGTATTGTTGCTGTGCTGTACTAAAATCTGGGCACTCCTTAGTCAAAATACATCAAAGTTGACATTACAAATGAATGTAATAATTGCCCCCCCCCTTCAAGTCAAAGCCACGCCCATTTGCCCCCCCTTGGGAAAAACTCTGAAATAAACCCTGGTCTCTCTTAATGTACAAGTTTATTAATGTTTGTGTAGGTGTTTGTGTGCGTAAAGGCAGTGGAGTGGAACATATACAGACGCTATACTGAGTTCAGAGAATTCCATAGACAATTACAGAAACATGTCCCAGAACTTGCAGCCTTCAATTTCCCACCAAAGAAAGCAATAGGACGGAAGGTTAGTCTTCTTGGACATGGTTTCAGATGAGGGGTGTGGTTAAATTACATGTGCCCTTCCTCCGCATGTCCTTCCTCCGTGTGTCTGCTGTCTAAACTTGGTCTAACTCACTGCATTAAACCTTAGTTTTGTGCCTTGATTGACTAATACACTTTGAACTCCCAATTGTAACCTCTATTCAAGTTCTGGCCACGCCCATGTACAATATCTATAACCTGTGTGTTTGTTTGTACAGAATGCCCAGGTAGTGGAAGAGAGGAGAGTGAGGTTGCAAGACTATCTTCGGTTTGTCATCAAAACTTGTTCTAGTCCAAGAAAAGGCAAAGGAACTAAAGAGAAGTTAGATCCTGTGATTACATCTGCTATCACCAAGACAACGCTCGTGACCATGTTCCCCTTCTTCAAGTAAGCATGTTAGTATGCATGTGTTGGACTGGGTGGATCACGTTACAATGGTGTGTAAATGAAGTCTGTAAATGTGGGAGGGGCACCCCATCCCAGTTCCACTCTGTGAGATATGATCTACTATAGCTCGGCACTAACGTGTGATCTGCTGTAGCTCGGCACTAACGTGTGATCTGCTGTAGCTCGGCACTAACGTGTGATCTGCTGTAGCTCGGCACTAACGTGTGATCTGCTGTAGCTCGGCACTAACGTGTGATCTGCTGTAACGTGTGATCTGCTGTAGCTCGGCACTAACGTGTGATCTGCTATAGCTCGGCACTAATGTGTGATCTACTATAGCTCGGCACTAACGTGTGATCTGCTGTAGGCACTAACGTGTGATCTGCTGTAGCTCGGCACTAACGTGTGATCCACTATAGCTCGGCACTAACGTGTGATCTGCTATAGCTCGGCACTAACGTGTGATCTACTATAGCTCGGCACTAACGTGTGATCTACTATAGCTCGGCACTAACGTGTGATCTGCTGTAGCACGGCACTAACGTGTGATCCACTATAGCTCGGCACTAACGTGTGATCTGCTATGGCTCGGCACTAACGTGTGATCCACTATAGCTCGGCACTAACGTGTGATCCGCTATAGCTCGGCACTAACGTGTGATCTGCTATGGCTCGGCACTAATGTGTGATCTACTATGGCTCGGCACTAATGTGTGATCTACTATGGCTCGGCACTAACGTGTGATCCACTATAGCTCGGCACTAATGTGTGATCTGCTATAGCTCGGCACTAACGTGTGATCCACTGTAGCTCGGCACTAACGTGTGATCTGCTATAGCTCGGCACTAACGTGTGATCTGCTGTAGCTCGGCACTAACGTGTGATCCACTGTAGCTCGGCACTAACGTGTGATCTACTATAGCTCGGCACTAACGTGTGATCTGCTGTAGCTCGGCACTAACGTGTGATCCACTGTAGCTCGGCACTAACGTGTGATCCACTATAGCTCGGCACTAACGTGTGATCCACTATAGCTCGGCACTAACGTGTGATCTGCTATAGCTCGGCACTAACGTGTAATCCACTGTAGCTCGGCACTAACGTGTGATCTGCTGTAGCTCGGCACTAACGTGTAATCCACTGTAGCTCGGCACTAACGTGTGATCTGCTGTAGCTCGGCACTAACGTGTGATCCACTATAGCTCGGCACTAACGTGTGATCTGCTGTAGCTCGGCACTAACGTGTGATCCACTATAGCTCGGCACTAACGTGTGATCTGCTATAGCTCGGCACTAACGTGTGATCTACTATAGCTCGGCACTAACGTGTGATCTGCTGTAGCACGGCACTAACGTGTGATCCACTATAGCTCGGCACTAACGTGTGATCTGCTATGGCTCGGCACTAACGTGTGATCCACTATAGCTCGGCACTAACGTGTGATCCGCTATAGCTCAGCACTAACGTGTGATCTGCTATGGCTCGGCACTAATGTGTGATCTACTATGGCTCGGCACTAATGTGTGATCTACTATGGCTCGGCACTAACGTGTGATCCACTATAGCTCGGCACTAATGTGTGATCTACTATGGCTCGGCACTAATGTGTGATCTACTATGGCTCGGCACTAATGTGTGATCTACTATGGCTCGGCACTAACGTGTGATCTGCATAGCTCGGCATGTGATCTGCTGTAGCGGCACTAACGTGTGATGTGATCGCTATAGCTCGGCACTAACGTGTGATCTGCTATGGCTCGGCACTAATGTGTGATCTACTATGGCTCGGCACTAATGTGTGATCTACTATGGCTCGGCACTAACGTGTGATCCACTATAGCTCGGCACTAATGTGTGATCTGCTATAGCTCGGCACTAACGTGTGATCCACTGTAGCTCGGCACTAACGTGTGATCTGCTATAGCTCGGCACTAACGTGTGATCTGCTGTAGCTCGGCACTAACGTGTGATCCACTGTAGCTCGGCACTAACGTGTGATCTGCTGTAGGCACTAACGTGTGATCTACTATAGCTCGGCACTAACGTGTGATCTGCTATAGCTCGGCACTAACGTGTGATCCACTGTAGCTCGGCACTAACGTGTGATCTGCTATAGCTCGGCACTAACGTGTGATCTGCTGTAGCTCGGCACTAACGTGTGATCTGCTGTAGCTCGGCACTAACGTGTGATCCACTGTACTATAGCTCGGCACTAACGTGTGATCCACTGTAGCTCGGCACTAACGTGTGATCTGCTGTAGCTCGGCACTAACGTGTGATCCACTGTAGCTCGGCACTAACCTGTGATCTGCTATAGCTTGGCACTAACCTGTGATCTGCTGTAGGCACTAACGTGTGATCCACTATAGCTCGGCACTAACGTGTGATCCACTATAGCTCGGCACTAACGTGTGATCCACTATAGCTCGGCACTAACGTGTGATCCACTATAGCTCGGCACTAACGTGTGATCCACTATAGCTCGGCACTAACGTGTGATCTGCTATAGCTCGGCACTAACGTGTAATCCACTGTAGCTCGGCACTAACGTGTGATCTGCTGTAGCTCGGCACTAACGTGTAATCCACTGTAGCTCGGCACTAACGTGTGATCTGCTGTAGCTCGGCACTAACGTGTGATCCACTATAGCTCGGCACTAACGTGTGATCTGCTGTAGCTCGGCACTAACGTGTGATCCACTATAGCTCGGCACTAACGTGTGATCTGCTATAGCTCGGCACTAACGTGTGATCTACTATAGCTCGGCACTAACGTGTGATCTGCTGTAGCACGGCACTAACGTGTGATCCACTATAGCTCGGCACTAACGTGTGATCTGCTATGGCTCGGCACTAACGTGTGATCCACTATAGCTCGGCACTAACGTGTGATCCGCTATAGCTCAGCACTAACGTGTGATCTGCTATGGCTCGGCACTAATGTGTGATCTACTATGGCTCGGCACTAATGTGTGATCTACTATGGCTCGGCACTAACGTGTGATCCACTATAGCTCGGCACTAATGTGTGATCTACTATGGCTCGGCACTAATGTGTGATCTACTATGGCTCGGCACTAATGTGTGATCTACTATGGCTCAGCACTAACGTGTGATCTACTATGGCTCGGCACTAATGTGTGTTTCTGGCAGCCTAAGACTTGCACTTTGCACTGAGTCTGATATACTGTCTCTATTTATTTGATGGTGGTTACATGTTCTATCGAATACTTCTCTGCTATTCACAGCATTCATTCATTCATTCATTTCACTACATTTGGTATTATGTGCACTATAAATAATGTTCATATTACGCCTTGAATTAAAAAATTAATTATTATAAATGACTGCCCGGTGCTGTGTGTTAACTCACATCTATGTTGTGTGTGTGTGTGTGTGCGTTCAGAGAGGATTTCAACACAGACTCTTCTTCTGTTCTCCAGACTCCGTCCTACAGTGGTCTTTAAAATCTGCTCTCTCTCTCTTTTTCAACAAATGTCTACTTTCTTCTCAGTCATTGATGTTTTCAATAGTTTTTTTATTGGTTTTTAATATCACAATTATTATTCATTATCTATTTAATTACTTAATTCTTAGTTCTTCTGGCTTCACGTGGTGACTTTTCCCATAGCTTCAAGTTGTGACTGTTGCCGTAGATACACATATAAACACAGATACATATAGAAAGGTTTTGCTATTGTACTGGCACTTTACCTCTAACTCGTTGATTCTGACGTCCTTCTGAGCCAACTGGCGCTTTAGCTAAAACAATAGATCAGAAACCAAATAAGAGATTTGTCTCTTACCCAATAAACAGTTCACATGCTGCAAAATCTAATGCAAGTACTGAAGAGTTTCTAGGTGAATGGATCGCACTGCCTCCTTCCCAATGCAGCACTACCAAATATGTTTTGGACAGTGAATAGGACTATCTGGAGAACCAGGCAACTTACAGTCAGCTTCCCACTCACTCTAGACATCCACTCACCTCAGCCTCCATCTCACTCTAGACATCCACTCACCTCAGCCTCCATCTCACTCTAGACATCCACTCACCTCAGCCTCCATCTCACTCTAGACATCCACTCACCTCAGCCTCCATCTCACTCTAGGCATCCACTCACCTCAGCCTCCATCTCACTCTAGACATCCACTCACCTCAGCCTCCATCTCACTCTAGACATCCACTCACCTCAGCCTCCATCTCACTCTAGACATCCACTCACCTCAGCCTCCATCTCACTCTAGACATCCACTCACCTCAGCCACCCACTCACCTCAGCAGCCCACTCCTTCACTAATGCATCAACTCCATTTTCTTGCTTGTACGATGAAAGAACATCAACACATCCATCTCTCTCCTAAAATAAATATGGATCATGTGACACATCACGTCACAATCATGTGGCGCAGTATGTCTTAATCATGTGACACATGTCTTAATCATGTGACACATCAGGTCTTAATCACGTGACACATCAGGTCTTAAACATGTGACACATCAGGTCTTAAACATGTGACACATCAGGTCTTAATCATGTGACACATCAGGTCTTAATCATGTGATGCATCACGGGTTAATCATGTGACATGGCACATCTTAATCATGTGACATGGCACATCTTAATCATGTGAAACATTTCGCTAAATCATGTGACACATCACATCTTAATCATGTGACACAGCACACCTTAATCATGTGACATGGCACACCTTAATCATGTGACACGGCACGCCTTAATCAAAGGCACTGCATGTTCACAGCTGTATCATAAAATCTCCTGCCCATTATAGATCATGTGACATCACACAGATCATGTGACACTAACCTTAGTTACACGGCATGCCTTAATCAAAGGCACTGCATGTTCACAGCTGTATCATAAAATATCCTGCCCATTATAGATCATGTGACATCACACAGATCATGTGACACTAACCTTAGTTACAAATATCAATCTACGATCCAACCTTTGAACTCTATCTTCTAAACTGGATGATATTTGCTTTTCTTTTTCTAACAGACTTTCAACTTTTGTCAACTGAGCTTGGCAGTATTCTAGATCTCGCCGACATCGAGATAATCTAAATAATGCACACCAACATGTGTGGTTGAATTCAAGGCTGCTCTAAACTTTCAATGGGACTTTCACGCCCTTATGCCTTACTGGGTTGCTAGGCTACCACATTCTTGTGCAGCTATAATTTCTCTTTGTTGTAGTTCTGTCAGTTGTAATCTCAGTGCCTCTGAAGCCACACCCCCATTGCCTGCACCCTCTTCTTTCAATCGCCTATTCTCCAGCTGTAAATGTGCCACGCCCTCAACTTCACTCTGTAGCAACTTGCACTTCTCTTGCATATCATGATACTGATACTGTAAGAGTTCAGAGTTCATTCTTTCTTTCTGTAGACGGACATTCTCATGGCGTAGAGCACTAAGCTGCGACTCTAATTCATGCACACTATGTAGTTCTCCTTTCATTTGGCTCACAAACTGGTTGTCTTGACGACAGAGACGTAACTGTCGTTGCAGTCTCTGTACTTCTCTCTGACTCTCCAACAGATGTTTCTGTACATTGTCTAGCTCACTGAGTTTAGACCATAGACCTGAGGTAGACCTGCAAACAAACACAAGACACCTCAACATACAGGCCAAGCAATGTACATGTGACCACACCTTACCTGGTATAGTTCTTGTCCAGATCTGTGAGTGTCTCTCTTTGCAGCGTCTGATTCTCCAACTGCAACTGATACATCTCCAACTGCAATTGCTCCTTCTCTTCTTCCACAGCACAAAGCTCACTCTGAAGCTATATTAAATTACATTACCACCTAAAATTATTAAAAACTGCCGGCCTGCCTATATAGTAGCACTGTGCCAACCTGTTGCAGCTGCTCTTGTTTCTGCTGCATGTGTTCAGCTTTCTCCTTCTCCACTTGTCTCCATTTTGTTTCCCACTCACGACTTTCTGCTCCTGCTTCACTAAACTTATCTTTCAAACTAGAAATCTCTTCAATTAGCTCACTTCTTTCCTGTTCCAGCTGCACACACACACACACACACACACACACACACACACACACACACTATAACATACCCACTACTTGTATAGTACATTGAATGAGACACTGTTACTATTAGGGATGTAAAGCATATAATCTCTTTCTCTCCAGACGTACAAGCATTAGCATATTTAGCCATGCTTCCAATAGAGTAGTAAAATCTGACCACTTAGAAAGACTTCTCGACCTTGTAAAGGAGTTGACCGAGGGGTTGGTGGGGGAACAGATCTTCAACTATAATGTCTATAAATTATCAGCGAGGATCAAGTGTGACATCAGCTGCAGTCGCTTTTTAGTCTAAATACTAAAATTGCAGAAGTTTTGGCATTACACCTATGAGGGTTTTATGCAAGATGTTATTTGAGGGAAAACCCCAAATACAAAGATGAAATATTGCTTTGGTCCTTCATTAAATTGGTAATTCTTGGGGGGGGGGTTTCTGCTGGATTTCCCCTCTATAAAGTTCTGTCGATCCTTCAGTGAAATGAAAATAATAAAAACCAGACTCAGAAGTCAGCTAGCTGACAGCAACTTAGAACAAGCTAATGAAAATAGCAGTAGAAGGACCAGCACTAGGAAATGTTGCAGCTGCTTTGTTTCTGCTGTTTATGTGTTCTGTCTTCTCCTTCTCCACTTGTCTCCATTTTATTTCACAAACAATACTTGCTTCTCTATTTCCTTTCTTCTATGCACACGGTAATTTTTTGCTAGGGTAGGGGGGGAGACTTCTGTTTTGTAAGGATATCCCTCTCCTCCTCCCCCCCCCCCCTCTGTATGAAAAGTAGACCCACTTTGTCAACCTCCTAACAATGCACAGCGTGCACAGCAGCATGTGGGAGATACAGCAGCATGTGGGAGGCACAGCAGCATGTGGGAGACACAGCAGCATGTGGGAGGCACAGCAGCATGTGGGAGACACAGCAGCATGTGGGAGGCACAGCAGCATGTGGGAGACACAGAAAGATGACACTACTTCTATATGAGGTTAGGTTACATGTGGTGCAGTAGTTGCTATATGAGGTTAGGTTACATGTGGTGCAGTAGTTGCTATATGAGGTTAGGTTACATGTGGTGCAGTAGTTGCTATATGAGGTTAGGTTACATGTGGTGCAGTAGTTGCTATATGAGGTTTGGTTACATGTGGTGCAGTAGTTGCTATATGAGGTTAGGTTACATGTGGTGCAGTAGTTGCTATATGAGGTTTGGTTACATGTGGTGCAGTAGTTGCTATATGAGGTTTGGTTACATGTGGTGCAGTAGTTGCTATATGAGGTTTGGTTACATGTGGTGCAGTAGTTGCTATATGAGGTTAGGTTACATGTGGTGCAGTAGTTGCTATATGAGGTTAGGTTACATGTGGTGCAGTAGTTGCTATATGAGGTTAGGTTACATGTGGTGCAGTAGTTGCTATATGAGGTTAGGTTACATGTGGTGCAGTAGTTGCTATAAGTCAACTTGTATTGTATTGACTTCTTTTTAATTAAACATTTTTCATTTGTACAATTTTAAGGTCCTATGAAGCTTGTAAAACTCAAACCTAAAAACTGTATAGTGGAGTGTGACTCAATTTTTAATTAAGTTGTATGCACGACCAAGAAAGGAACTGGGGGGGGGGGGGACACTTTTTAGCTATAATTTAAATTTGATTCTATAGTGCCAAAATAACAAAAGGAGTAGAGAAAACACATTCCCACCTTTTGATTTCTCTTTGTGAATATACACAAAGTGATTAACAAAAGCAGCAATGCTAGCACTACACCAACAAGTAACCAGTTCATTGCCAGACCAGCTGCTGTCCAGCATAGGTACACCAATAGCATTTATGATGACAATAATGTGATAGCAATGATGTGAGATTATGATGATGATAATGTGGTAGCAATGATGTGAGATTATGATGATGATAATGATAATTGGCGAGCGAGCGAGACACTCTCAGGGGTAACACAATTGAAAATCAGGGGATGTTTGTTTATTGGCGAGCGAGCGAGACAGTATTAGCTAAATGAGTGAGCAAAGTTTACTAACCTGCCTTATCCAATTGTACATCATTTCATTAGTAGCTAAATGAGTGAGCAAAGTTTACTAACCTGCCTTATCCAATTGTACACCATTTCATTAGTAGCTAAATGAGTGAGCAAAGTTTACTAACCTGCCTTATCCAATTGTACACCATTTCATTAGTAGCTAAATGAGTGAGCAAAGTTTACTAACCTGCCTTATCCAATTGTACACCATTTCATTAGTAGCTAAATGAGTGAGCAAAGTTTACTAACCTGCCTTATCCAATTGTACACCATTTCATTAGTAGCTAAATGAGTGAGCAAAGTTTACTAACCTGCCTTATCCAATTGTACATCATTTCATTAGTAGCTAAATGAGTGAGCAAAGTTTACTAACCTGCCTTATCCAATTGTACACCATTTCATTAGTAGCTAAATGAGTGAGCAAAGTTTACTGACCAGCCTTATCCAATTGTACACCATTTCATTAGTAGTTAAATGAGTGAGCAAAGTTTACTAACCTGCCTTATCCAATTGTACACCATTTCATTAGTAGCTAAATGAGTGAGCAAAGTTTACTAACCAGCCTTATCCAATTGTACACCATTTCATTAGTAGCTAAATGAGTGAGCAAAGTTTACTAACCTGCCTTATCCAATTGTACACCATTTCATTAGTTGCTAAATGAGTGAGCAAAGTTTACTGACCAGCCTTATCCAATTGTACACCATTTCATTAGTAGCTAAATGAGTGAGCAAAGTTTACTAACCTGCCTTATCCAATTGTACACCATTTCATTAGTAGCTA
>WLWD01005208.1_pt1 | contig 19905 bp, 8 predicted proteins | sample 6712731 | NCBI WGS metagenome assembly WLWD01 (sample SAMN12718690, study PRJNA576275) | sponge metagenome | isolation source: marine sponge | host: Mycale hentscheli | place: New Zealand: South Island, Marlborough, Capsize Point | collected 2014-11-01
AATATTTGATAATATTTTGAGGCCAAAGGTATTTTAATAGTTATAAAGCACTAATGATGTTATATCAGAAATTATAGAACACTCTAAATGGACACTGAAACATTCTGTAGCATTGGATTACTGATTATGTTGTGTTTATTAATTCTTTATGTTAGACTTACGATAGAATGAGATGTGAAGGGGTTGACCCTACTAATCAGTTGTCAATATCTGTAATGGACACATTGTCAAGGTTTGGTCATGGAAGAATCATTACTGACTTTCTGTCTTTACCTGAGGCAGAAATGTGTCACTCCTTTGGTGAGTAGAAACTGAGTCTAGATTTGTTCTGGGAGATGGATACACGTTTAGTTGTCCTTGTGTGCGGTAGCATGGAGAAGAAAGTTAGTTATTGCCACAATTTGAAACTCGCATGTATAAATCACATTATTGGTGAGTGAGACACTATCACATTCGGTGGTCGACTCTCCCCAAATTTCACTGAACAGAATCCTCTAATTTATCAGTATTTACCCGTATCATCCCAGGAAATTGAATTGTTTACACTTTGAATTCTCTTTGCGGGTGCTATTAAAACTTACAAGCTTACCGGAGTTCATTTTCTATTTGAATTAGAGGCGGTGGTAAGCTAATGTGCTATTTGTCATAGTTATACGTACTACACAACACTGTTGTTCTTAAATACAGAATTTAAAAATATTTGGTCGCCACCTGGAATTGAACCCAGGACCACCTGTATAACCCAAGTGCTCTGCCACTGAGCTACGACAACCAGTTGGAAACAAACACTCCAATTCTGCTGGTTTTCGTAGCTCAGTGGAAGAGTGCTTGTGTGTTAAGCAAGCAGTCCTGGGTTTGATTCCCAGTGGCGACCAAATATTTTTAATTCTGTATTGTTTAAAAAGCCTATGAAAGAGAGAGAGTACATCTAATACTGTAGATTTATGTAATTGTTACTGGAGAGGCTCACTAGCCATTTGTGCTCTCCAGCACACCTCTAGTTAATAGACATACACACTCACAGATCTCAGTATTAATGTGACACTCTTACTAACTGGATGTTGCATTTCTTGTACAGATTTGCGTTTCTTGTGCTATTCTTGTTTGTCTCGAGGAGAGTTGGTACTTCCTCTAGAGCTCATGGAGCGTCTCCATCAGAGAAGGAGTCTGAACGAAGTGTTAGTGACACGTTTCATGGTGTCCGCGATGCACCAAGGCCAGTCTATCAGAAGCATTTTGGAGTTGCTTGAGGAAAAAATTGATTTGAGCTATTTCTCCTATGTAAGTAATAGATGAACTGTTACTACCACATGGTAATAATAGATGAACTGTTACTACCACATGGTAATAATAGATGAACTGTTACTACCACATGGTAATAATAGATGAACTGTTACTACCATATGGTAATAATTATCCAATATATGTGTATGGTCCTACTGTATATTAACTTCACTTATAATTGTTATTTTTATTTAGTATTATATTTAAATTACAAACTGTAGCTAAAGCACTAAATACAACAATCTAGCTATAAGTTTATTGTAAACAAGAATACAGCGTAGTGTAAATTTTTTCATTGACTTGAATTGGCTATTGATTTGAGAATATCATTGAGTGCTGGAGTGTATGTGTATGTGTGTGTGAGCATCTCTTGTATGTGTGTGTGTGTGTGTGTGTGTGTGTGTGTGTGTGTGTGTGTGTGTGTGTGGTGTAGTGGTTGTGTCCTTGGCTCAGGAGCTGAGGTCCTGAGTTCAAGCCCAACTCTGGGCAATTTTCCATCTGATTTTCCATCTGCTTCCCACCAGTCCACCCAGCTGTGATTGGGGGACCTGGCATTTGCTGGATGCAAATTCAAGGCCTTTTCTCATGAAACAGCAATGGTCCAGGTGGGACTTCGGGTGCCCACACCACTTGCTGTGAGGAAAGGCCTGTTCTCCTGCGAGTTCCTAGCTCGGATCCAGGAGCTTTGCTTGCACGGCTCACAGTGCCTGCTTAGTGCACAGGCATCCTGGCTCTGCCAGGTGCGCGTGACCGCCTAGCAAGCAGCAAGATAATTTGCATTTTGCATTTGCATGTGTGTGTGTGTGTGTGTATGTGTGTTGTGCATGTATGTATGTGTGTGTGTCTTTACTTTAATGTCTGCATTACTACAGATCCCCCACATCATAGCTTCTCACGTTTTACATTACACATTGCCTACACAATACAAAGACCAGTTCCGGTATTATCCAGACAAGGACGGACTCAAGCCCCACCCCTGGGGGAACAAGCGCTGGGTTTCAGAAGTGACATATGCTCTGAACTATCTTGGGAAGGTGAAGAGTCTTCATATGTTTTACTACTATCCTCTTTTAGCTCGTCATTCGAGTGATGCCAATACTGAAGGTATTTGATGATGATTATGACAAGCATGGAAGAGTGGGCGTGTGGGTGGGCGGGTAGTATTAGTGTATTTTATTAATATACACTCAACTATTGTTGTTTGAAGTAGTGTATCACTACAAGTTATTTGAAAATGAGTTAAGTTGAGCTATGCAGGATAGAAGACATCTATATAGTCTTCAACAATCATTCTCTCATGCTTGTGTTTTATACAGCACCAATCATGTCGTGTTATACAATTATGCGATTGCTAGTTTTGAGATTGTTTGATTGGGTTGACTAGAATATTTGCAAGTATAAGTAGCTAACTCTTTGTGGGTAGCTAACTCTTTGTGGGTAGCTAACTCTTTGCTGACCCCATTCCACAAGGGAAGAAACAGAGCCCACCATTGCAGGTTGGACTTGAATCCCTTGTTCAGCCATATTGACCTGTCCATCTCCCTGACTGTCTTGGACAAGTCAATCATTCTCCTAATGAAGAACCTCCCTGAACATACTACACAGCATGCATGCTGCAACTGCCCGATGATATCTCTTTTGGTGCAGGACCTTTGATTCTGTCACTCTCCAATTGCCCTCTGGAGCCTCCTCAGCTTCTCTTCCAGGAGTCTCAGGGTGCCTTCTGCCACATCAATGACAATACCCAGGAAAACTATTAACCTTGCTGGGCCCTCTGTCTTGTGGTGGGCAATTGGTGTACCCAACCTGCTGAAAACCTCTAGTGTCCACCTCAGAACTGCATTGCTCTCCTCTCTGACTGATGGTCAGATGACAAGGTAATCATCCAGGTAGTGCACCACTTCGATATTCATTGACTGGTACCTCCTCTCGGCCACCTCCCCTAACCTCACTACTGGCAAACTTCTCCCAGGGTGCAGGGCACAGTCTTTCCCAGCTATGGTCAGGGAGCATACATGATGAGGAACAGAACTGTCTCCTTCTCCTGTAGGCCAGGAATGTAGTGGCATAGCCTGATTGATCTGACCGAAATTAGCTTGACTCGAGGGCCACGATCTGCTGTCTGAATGCAGAGTCATATAGTAGCCAGCCTCTGCCACCACACCACTGGGCCTCTCCCGTCAGGGTTGCCTGGTAGGCCCACATCTCGCACACCTTCTCAGGGTGCACCTCGTATACGGTCATTGTGAAAGACTAACAGTGCAGCCAACTTAGCAGATCTGGCACCTCTCGGTGATCTACTCGAGCTATGGCTTGGGCCTGCTGACCTCCTTCCCCGGCTCATCACCTGTCTACCTCGATGTTATCATTGAGCAGCTCGGACAAGTCCACGTACTCCCGTTTAGTAATCATCTTGGCCAGCTTGGCTGGCACCACTGGGAGAGAATTGCTCAGCACAAAGGGGCCACTCTCTTTGGGCCCTGCTGGAATAGCTCGAGATGGCACCACTGTATCAGGCGATGGAACAGGTTTGTCTAGAAACTCATCAAATGCGGCGAGATCTAGGGCCTCTACCCTCACCGGGGCTAGGGCCTCTACCCTCACCGGGGCTAGGGCCTCTACCCTCACTGGGGCTAGTGCCCCTCCGAAACCACCTACATACTAGGAGAGTGTCATAACACACGACCAACAACATAAGCTACCCCGCCCAGTCGTTACTCCCTGTACGCTGTGCTGCAGTGAGTGTTTCTACCATGACTTTTCAACCCTGCCAGTGAGCTGTTCCCTGATAATGTGACCATGCCTGGGCACCATGAACATACTCTACTCTGCACCCTGCCTGGGCACACGCACCTACCTTAGCCTGACAACCCTGCCTGGGTTTATGCACCTACCTTAGCCTAGCAACTCCGCCTGGGCACACGCACCTACCTTAGCCTGGCAACCCCGCCTGGGCACACGCACCTACCTTAGCCTGGCAATCCCGCCTGGGCACACGCACCTACCTTAGCCTGACAACCCCACCTGGGTGTATGCACCTACCTTAGCCTGGCAACCCCGCCTGGGTGTATGCACCTACCTTAGCCTGGCAACCCCGCCTGGGCACACACACCTACCTTAGCCTAGCAACCCTGCCTGGGTACATGCACCTACCTTAGCCTGGAAACCCCGCCTGGGTGCATGCACCTACCTTAGCCTGGCAACCCCGCCTGGGTGCATGCACCTACCTTAGCCTGGTAACCCCGCCTGGGTGCATGCACCTACCTTAGCCTGGCAACCCCGCCTGGGCACACGCACCTACCTTAGCCTGGCAACCCCGCCTGGGTGCATGCACCTACCTTAGCCTGGCAACCCCGCCTGGGTGCATGCACCTACCTTAGCCTGGCAACCCCGCCTGGGTGCATGCACCTACCTTAGCCTGGCAACCCCGCCTGGGTGCATGCACCTACCTTAGCCTGGCAACCCCGCCTGGGCACACGCACCTACCTTAGCCTGGCAACCCCGCCTGGGAGCATGCACCTACCTTAGCCTGGCAACCCCGCCTGGGTGTATGCACCTACCTTAGCCTGGCAACCCCGCCTGGGTGTATGCACCTACCTTAGCCTGGCAACCCCCGCTGGGTGCATGCACCTACCTTAAGCCTGGCAACCCCGCCTGGGTGCCAATGCCTACCTTAGCCTGGCAACCCCGCCTGGGCACACGCACCTACCTTAGCCTGGCAACCCCGCCTGTGAGCATGCACCTACCTTAGCCTGGCAACCCCGCCTGGGTGCATGCACCTACCTTTGCCTGGCAACCCCGCCTGGGCACACGCACCTACCTTAGCCAGGCAACCCCGCCTGGGCACACACACCTACCTTAGCCTAGCAACCCTGCCTGGGAGCACACACCTACCTTAGCCTGACAACCCCGCCTGGGCACATGCACCTACCTTAGCCTGACAACCCTGCCTGGGCACATGCACCTACCTTAGCCTGACAACCCTGCCTGGGTATATGCACCTACCTTAGCCTGACAACCCTGCCTGGGTGTATGCAGCCTACCTTAGCCTAGCAACCCCGCCTGGGCGCGTCTCTCACTCTTCCCCAGGGCTGTGTTTGTATGCCTGTAAACATTCCCTTCACTTGGGCTACTTTCTCTCTTTTTTTGTCTCCCCCGCTGTTATTCTTCCTTAACTCCCTTATTCCATACACTCCTTTTTTTCCTACATATATATTTGTGTCAGGAATTCTAGCCTACCGTGTATATGATACTTAAAAACCCCACCTGTCCTATATCCATAGTATCTATGTGTTTATAATATATATATATATTTTTTTTTCTCTTATAATAAACACTTATAAAAACTTCACCCAGTAACATCGTGTGGTAGGCCTTTCACTAGGCACCCCCTAGGCTCCAGGCTTTTACCACAATCTCCTAACCCTAGTTGATATGCTTTGGCTGTCTATGTCCGAGTCTTACTGCTCCTGCCTCCTCCATCTGACAGGCCAGCCTCCTCCATCTGACGGGCCAGCCTCGCCGCTTACAGATGGAGCTCCCGCTGTGCTACCCGAACCTCCAGCACAACTCCCCGACTCCATCGTGCTGCCATCCTCTGCCCGGTAGCTTGGTTCCAAGAGCGCCTTGAAACCTGGGATTTCTTGGAGGAGTTCTGCCATTGCCTTTTTCATGGCGGTCTTGTCAATTGAAGTGGTCCTCGCTTCAGTTGTGTGTTCCACCTTGTCACTCATAGTGCGGACTTCCCCAGAACTCGTCCGTGCTAATTCTTCTCTCCTCTTTGTGCTGTAGTTCACTATACTCTGAACTGACTGGTAGTTGACTGAACGAGCCAACCCACATGCTCCATAGACGTATCCCCTCCCCACTTGTCTACCTTCCTATATTAACTTGGTCTAACTTTGATTAAACCTAATCATACATTGAGGACTAATTGAGGACTAACGCAGGATTGCCAATTGTCTAGTTTTGAGGGTGTACTTCTACTATGGTCGGTTCTAATTTTGTGTATTTATAACTTGATGTTTCAAAATTAGTTTGTTGAGTCATACTAGAGCTACCATTGTATCTATATTTAGAAATATATTTATAGATATGTCACTATTTTTAGGAGCTGTACAAGTGATGTATTGGCTGATGTTTCACAGAATGCCTCTGCATCTTAATCACAGGTTAGAAGTCCGTACTTTACCAGTCACAGCAGCTGACTCTGGCATACACGTATACATTAGATATAGAGACGGTTACATGTACAAGATATTCAGCAATGCTAGGATTACAATGGAGGACTTCATTGCTGCTCAGGTGAATATATCACATGTTGTCTAGGATTACAGAGTTCTTTCAATTTTGTGTTAATTTTTTATTTTTTACCAGTAATAATTACGTTCTCTTTTGATTCTGTCAATAGATAACATTTAAGACTCATTAAAATAGCATCAACTGCACATAGTAGCCCTACTATCATATTTACGCTCAGTGTGCATACATGTCAGGGTTTATAGTACTCTTTTTTGTCATTCATTCATTCATTCATTCATTCATTCATTCAGTCTGTCAACAGTGGATCTCGCAGATGGTGGGCTTTTATGCCTAGAGAGAAGGAACTCAGACTAGAGGATGATTTAAGTCTCATAATTTGCCATGTTTTACAATTTCAGCTCTTTGAGAAAATTCATCAATAGAACAAAATTATTATTGTCATAAGTTGAACAGTTAGAACTTTTTCTATTCAACAGAAGTGACTCTGTTTACAAATTACTGCATTTTTAACAAACTAATTAGCACTGAGGGTATTGTGCACTCTTAGTTGCTCTAGTTTAATAAAGCAGTGATTTAGGAATATGTGAGCGGGTCTGGGAAAAGGGACCTTACGGGACAAAAATTGAAATTGAGATATAGGCTCCAGAAATACGTAAAAATCCTTTCTTTCTCCTATTTTTGTTTCTTGCAGAATTAGTCTTAGTGACCCTTACTCTACGTCTATGCCAAATATCTCATGTCAAAACAACTTAAAAGACCCCAAGCGTGCCGTGGAAAGACAAGCTACTTTTTATTCTCTCTCGTTCTCGAAGTACAATAAACGGGGAATTGGCGGAGTTTCAAACAAGTAGCTAAAAAAAAAACGGCATAGCTTTGAGACTATTGCATGCACTCTACAGCTTACCTCTGGCTGAAAGTTTACCGCTACAGCGAATAGAGTAGCCAAGGATTCCGACAAGACAGGCTGTGAGACGCTCTGAAAGCTAAAAAGAACTCTACGCAAAACTTCGTTAGTCGCCGTTAAAAAGCGGCTGCATGATTTATGCAAAGTACACCGTTAAGTATACGGAAACGTTAATTATACCGTAAGTGGAAATTCAATTTAAGTTTTCTCGATTTCTAGTTCAATTGCTTTGCTGAATACAGCCCAGTTCAACTGCCAGTTTCTCTGCGTGTCGAAGGTTTTACCCTCCAGTATTTTATCACTAAGTTGAGATAAATTATAGCTTTAGGTTTGCACCATAAGGTCCCTTTTCCTAGACCCACTCACATATAGATTCATCACATGGGATGAGTGACCTTTCTTGTTCCCATATTTTTTAGAGCAATTGTGACTTTGCTAGTTCCCATACTCTTTTGGGAAACCCTAAATCCTCAATACTTCCAGTATATAATATATTTGTAATATATCTGTGTTTAATAGTTGTGACACGTTCCTGTTCATACTCTGTGTGTAGGTAGCTCATTCCTGTTCATACTCTGTGTGTAGGTAGCTCATTCCTGTTCATACTCTGTGTGTAGGTAGCTCATTCCTGTTCATACTCTGTGTGTAGGTAGCTCATTCCTGTTCATACTCTGTGTGTAGGTAGCTCATTCCTGTTCATACTCTGTGTGTAGGTAGCTCACGGAGAAGAAGATCAGTTTTGGCTTATTCAACTGTTAGTCTTTCAACTTGCCTATGGCAAACTGTCCCACCTGGAATCCACATGTGAGGAGGGAGTATTACAAGTTCAGGCTTTACCTAGAAACTTTGTCAGGGAAGGAAAGCTTGGGCGAATAAACAAATAGATATCCTTTATATAGTCAGGTTCACTATGTACTTTTGTTCAAAATTTTTGGAGATTAGCAAAGTAGGATATTTTTGGAAAGCTTAGAGCATGAGGAATCTGAAAATCAATGTTTACATTTGCACAGATGCCTGTATGGCTGTCAATTTTCAGTTTCAAAATGGCCGCTAAAAATAAGGTATCTTTGCACCTAAAAATTCACTGGTGACATTTTTATACCTCTATTCATGAATATTAGGCACCATAGGTTGTGATAAAGTGAAATTAGTCATGATAAAGTGATAAATTTCACCAAAGAAGTTTCATTTTGTGGTTAACACTATAGTATAGTGGAGTTACAGTAACCACACTGCATGCATCAGCTAAATTCATGCTTGAACATGCAAACACTATGATCCTGCTTTGAAGGACAGCTGCCATCTCTGAGTCTCTACTAATACAGTTTGAATCGACTACAGTAAGCTTGTTCTTTTGAGCTAGTGTATGACTGTGTTTACTCTAGTGCGCGTGTTGTTGCTTATTCAGTTTCTGCACATCATGAGTAGTGAATTGGGAGCAAGCTCTCCATGTCTTGTCAAATCATCTAAAGAACTTGACTGGAAAGTATGTATTATCTGTCAGGAGTCCACTTCTAAAAGAGGAACTTTGGTTAAAAATCCCAAAACTGAATCATATCAGAAACTACTCAATGCAGTTAAGGTAAGGGCCAGCTTGCAGGATGGAACATACGTTGATATTCAAGGATACCTGAATCAAGTCGATAATGAAACATTCATTGAAAAAAAACCCATATGGCATCGTAGCTGTTATTCTGATGCCACAAATGCTATATCCATACAACGAGCAAAGGATCGCTTACAGCATGCTATTTGTACAGGAAGCTATGCTGCAAAAAAACGTGGGCATAAAAGAACACATTCTGAAATGGATGAAACCACAACAACTAGCAGCTCAACTCCTTTTACTAGATCTGCAACGGAGCCTTTGAGGAAAGATTACTGCTTTTTTTGTCAAAAGGACGATGGCCAGGATCTATTCACAGTACGAACTGAAAATGCTGGGAAAGCACTTCGACAAGCTGTTGAAATCTCGCAGAGCCAAGTGTTGATGACACGACTAAACAATGCAATATCGCCTAGTGATGCTCATGCAATTGATGTTCGATATCACAAGGTATGCTGGACACGGCATGTATTCCATGTGCTAAGGGATGATGCTTCCAATCAAGAAAAATGTATGCAGACTCCTCTGCCAATGCAGATACCATGCTTGATTGAACTGATCAACCTTGTAGATATACACACCCAAAACAAGGCTTACCTACCCATGGACGTCATTGAGACAACTTACATATCTATGCTTGGTGGAAGAGATGAGGCACAAAAGCACACACCAACTCTGACAAGGCAATGGCTGAAGGACAAAATTCTTTCAGAGTTACCAACTGTGAAGTCAGTGAGACAGAAGGATAGAAGAAAACCATCTCTTCTTTACTGTCCTGAAGCATGCGAAGAAGACATGGTCTACTCTTCCTTGGTACAAAATGTCACCAGTGAAATAGAGAAGACAAGGAAAATACACAAGACAGCAATAATGGTACGTGATAGCATTATCAAATATGCTGGGGAGAAGGAGGAAAGCAATTCAATTATAGTATCCACCACAAGGGATGATATTCCCACTACACTCTACAGTCTGATAAGGTGGATTATGGTTGGATCGGAGGAAGAGCTACAAACAGAGGTTAAAAATAGGACAGTTGACAGATCTGCTTTGACAATTTGTCAGAATATAATGTATGCCTTCAAAACTAGGAGACAAGTACAACATATACCCAAGAAATCCTCTGAAAAATTCCGGACACCACGTTCACGAGAAAACCCACAGGTTCTAGGGTTGGCTCTCACTGTCCATCATGACACCAGGAACAAGATGTTGCTGAACTTCCTCCATGTACAGGACTACTGCATATCGTACAACCGTACTTTGCTCCTAGAAACAGCAATTGCCAATGCTGTTGTGGAAAACACAAAGAAATTTGATGGGCTATATGTACCACCTTTCCTCAAAAAGGGTACATTTGTTTTCTTCGCTATTGACAATACAGACTTTGCTGAAGACACTGTGGATGGCAAGAGCACAACACATGGCACAATCACAGCAGTGTATCAGAAGGCTAGTGCACCTGGAGAACCAATCGCACCCAATCTGCAAATTAGTGAAGCCCAAAACCTATCTGTTCTTCCTTACCATGTACCCATGAAGACATGTACTAAACCAAAACCTGGGCCATACAAGAGAGAAGATGAATTTGAAGTGAATCCTGCAGGTGTTTCTGAATCATATGAATTGACCACTCTTGGATGGATGATTGCATCTGCTCTCTCAAGATCAGCAGAGGAAGCCAAGATCCCAGGCTGGGCAGGTTACAAATCACTGGTGTCACTTGGTCAATCAGTTACTCAGGTGGGTGCGTTGCCCTTACTACCAGAGGTCGCACATGAATGGCCTACAATGCTGACAGTGATGTTGCAAGCATCACAATTGAAGAGGTTAATAGTTGGTCAAGACCATCCAACTGTCATAACTTTTGACATGGCACTATATGAAAAGGCAGTACAGCTCCTAGATGCAAGACCCAACTTGAAGAATGAAATTCTTCCAAGACTAGGAGAGTTGCATACTGTGATGGCTGCTCTGAGGGCTCTAGGAACCTCGATAGAGAATTCAGGCATTGATGACACTTGGATTGAAGCAGATGTTTATGGTCCCTCAACAACAAGGCAGATCCTCAAGTGTAGCCATTACAAGAGAGCACTTCGTGCACACATCCACACATATATGGCTCTGTATGAACTTGCTCTGGAACAGTTCTTCACTGACATGCCACACCTAAAGGAAATCTGTTTGAGTCCAACAAAAGAATTACATGAGGCCTGCATTAACATGGCCTATGGTGGATCAGAGTGCATCAGGATTGCCAACACCAATCTGCTTCAAGTGCTAACCGAAGAGAACATCATTCAACAGCTCAAAACATGGGAAGATCAGAAGTCATCTAATGCTATGTTCAAGTCAATGATGAACTACCTCCACCGGGTTGAGGTCATCTTGTTATTTGTTGAAGCATCCAGAAATGCGGATATTGCTCTCCATCTGGAAGCTGGAGATGCATTGAGCAAACTTTTCTTTGCTTTTGATCGAATAAAGTACAAACGACTCTGGCCAAGATATATTGCTGACATGCATGAATTGAAGACAAAGCATCCAGCAACATGGAAAGAACTTGAAGACGGAAACATTTCTGTCACCAAGAGTGAGATACCATTTGTTTCAATAGGTCCTGACCATGCCTGTGAGCACCTGAACAGGATGATGAAAGTCCATTCTGGCTTAGTTGGCATTTCAAATAATCCAAATGCTAGGCAGCGGTTCTTCTTGGCTTCTCCAGAGATGTCACGTTTATCAACTGAGTTTAAAGGGCAGTTTGGGCTAAAGGCGAACAAGCCAGAAGAACATCATGACGTACAACCTTCTGTTATCCGACAAGAACATCAAGCTGTTGACAAAATCAAAGCTGCAATACTGAGTCATTGTAATCCATTCGCTGTTGAAGGCAACCAGCTGTATAATTTCATCACAAATGCATATGTACCAAAAGAACATGTTGCACAAATCTTAAATGCTGATGAAATTGGTCAGAAGCTTTATACAGAGTATGTTGCTGAACGTATCAATGGAGATGCCAGTCTTTGGGCACGGGTCAAAAAACAGAACAACAAAATGTATATGTCTGGCAACAAGAAGCTAACTGTAAAGATCCGTGACCAGACAGTTGACCTGAAAGAGACCAAAAACTTGTATGGCCGTCTGATGATTTTGACTAGATCCAACAGGGATATTGACCAAAAGAATGCAGTTGCTAACTATGAATTCACCCTGACTCCAAGAGCACTTTTTGCACCAGATGGATCGATGCTGCCATGTACTGACAAGTCAAAACTGATACACAACCTTGAGAAATTAGCAAGCTCAGTTGAGACTAATCAACATACCGAAATCTTGGCTTCCAACGAGCAGGATGATCCCTTGGATGATCCAATATCAAAGATCGCTATTGTTGATGGAATGGTTCTTGTCCAGAAGATGACGAAAAATAAAAAAGGGACATTCAGTACAGTTAAAGATCTAGCCCAGAGCTTCAACGACAGGCTTACAACTTTGACAGCAGGATTCAGTGAGGTTATCCTGGTCTTCGATACCTACAAACCTGACTCATTGAAAGGGAAAACGAGAGAGAGACGACGACAAGGAAAGGCTCCTGTACAGTACAAGATTGAAGATGATACAAAAATCAACCATATTCCCCTGACAAGGTTTTTATCAGATGAAAAAACAAAAGCAGACTTGACAGTCTACCTTGCTGAAGCAACAATCAATTGCAAAATAGGATCACCTCAACTTGTCATCACGTCTGCATCAGGTAAAACAAGATGCAATAGAGACATAGAGTTTGAAGACAATAATCATGAAGAGGCCGACGCGCTCATGATCTGTCTGGCAACCAAATCATCGCAGAGGTGTCCAAATGCAGAACTAGTGTTTTTCACTCCAGATACAGATGTTTTGATTCTGGTCATAGCACACTATGACCAGCTTTGTAAAAGGACGTCAATTTCAATGGTGTCAGGTATCATACATATTCAACCAATCTGGAGAGCTTTGGGAAGGGAAAAGGCACAAGCTTTACCTGTATTCCATGCATTCACTGGAACAGACAATGTTGGAAAGTTCTCAGGAATAAGCAAAACAAAATGGTTTCAGCAATACATGAAAGCTGATGTGGGCTTACCCAGAGCACTCCTGAAACTACCAGTTGAAGGGGATCTAACACAGGAAGTGAAAGATGAACTGGAGAAGTTTGTCTGTTTGAAGTACTGTCCAAAGGGTGTTCGTATTACCAATATCCCTGACTTGAGATGGCATTTATTCTGCAAACAACTTGCAGAAAGCAACAAGTTGCCACCTACACTTGGTGCACTAGAAGAACACATAAAGCGTGTACGTTTACAAAGCCGGGTATGGTACGCAAACCACAATCATGCAACAACAGCCTTTTGAGCCGCTACAGTTTGGTTACTATAAGGACACAGATGACCAGTTGCTGCCAGTCACCACGTTAGTTCTTCCTGCACCACAGGCCATCATTGAGATGGTTAGATGCCAATGCAAAACTAACTGCTCCACGTTAAGATGTTCTTGTCAGCGAAGCAACTTACCTTGCACAGAACTCTGCTTATGTGATGTAGATGGTGAATGCACAAATGATGAAGACAGTAACATCATGAATGATGACAGTGAAAATGATGATAATGATTACTTGTAGTTGACATTACCATGAAGTATATATCATTCTACTAAAATATCAATTTAATAGTATAAAACATTTTGGTATGAAGTTTCTATGCCAATAAAAGGGTTTTATTGGCGGCCATTTTGAAACTAAATATTGACAGTCATGCAGCCATTTGTGCAAATGTAAACATTGATTTTCAGATTCCTCATGCTCTAAGCTTTCCAATAATGTGCTACTTTGCTAATCTCCATAAATTTTGGACGAAAATTTAATTTTTACAATAGTGAACCTGACTAATAGTCCTGCAGCATAGTGAGTGAGTGGAAATGTATTTGTTGTCATGACATGCTAGTCAAAGTGTAGTAGCTATTGGCATTTTAATGGCGTGCTGAGTTAAGTAGTGCTGTCTTGAGTAGATTATTGTTTGCCATGCCACTTGAGTAGATTATTGTTTGCCAAGCCACTGTGATTGATGTAGTGTTGATGACGATTGAAAAAGTAAGCAATAGTTATAAGTGCTTAAGTCTGCCCCAAGGCTCCACCTGGAAGTTTTTATCCACTGATCATCAATATCATTGCATCACATGCACTACTGGCACATGCACTACTGGCACATGCACTACTGGCACATGTATATATCATTAATTTCCCATTGCTGTTGTTGGGGATCAAATCCAGGGCTGCTTGCTTAACGCGCAAGCACTGTAACCACTGAACTAAGACAACTGAGGTATGACAACCAACAAGCAAAAGGCCTTGTGTTCATTTGTGTAAAGAGGGATGCATCTAATGAATATTTGAAGACTGAAAATGAAATGATGAAGTTTAAAGTTGTTTGATTTGGGTTATTGAGTGTTTTCTGGCCAACCACTGATTTGGGAATCCCAGGGTGCCCCTACCTCTAAATGAAACCACAGCTTGAAGAGGTACACAGTGAATTTTCCTTGTGGTATGGTATTAATACTTTTATATTGATATTTGCTACAATATATCTCTGTGCAGTGAATAGAATCACTAACAAGCAAGACTTGTGGTCCAACAAAGCCGTGTTGAACACTTTAACTCAGATTAGAGGGTAAGTTTCTGATGTTGTAGATTCTCAAAAAATCTATCTGTTTTATATTTTATTGTTATAAGTCATATAGCAGTAGAAGATGAAGGAGCTGTTGCTATGGCCCTGTTGCTACACGATGCTCCTGTGGATGTAATGTTTGATACACAAACACTTCAGAGCAAATTTTCAGCTGATTTGGTACCAAATTTAATAGAGAAGGTAATTAAATTAGTTAGGCGTCTTGAATTAGTTCATGAAGTATTAGTGAATGCACATGGCTTGGCAGATGGAAAAAGTAGTAAATGTACAGATAGGCATGATAATGAAATCTGTCTAGATAGCTAACTTGCACTATAAGAATCCAGCTATATATTATCACAGTGAAGTCTGTCTAGATGGCTCTAACTTGCACTATAAGAATCCAGCTATATTATCACAGTGGAGTCTGTCTACATAGCTAACTTGCACTATAAGAATCCAGCTATATATTATCACAGTGAAGTCTGTGTCTAGATAATTAACTTGCACTATAAGAATCCAGCTATATATTATCACAGTGAAGTCTGTCTAAATAGCTTCCTGTCTTCCTGTGTATACTCAGCAATGAGCTGGTCATACATTCTCTCTGCAACACCTTCTTACATCGTGAAAGGGAACCAAATTATAGTGTGTAGCGAGAATACTAATTAAATTATTAAGTGTAATAATTACCTAATAAAAAGACAATATTACTCATCAATAACTCAAGGTCTGGTTTATGGAGTGGGGGGGGGGGGGGGGGGGGGGGGGGGGGGGGTAGGGGAGGGGTGAATAGGGGGACATGTCACACCCCCTAAAGATTGATGATGTGATATTCTTGGCACTCACTGTTTTATGTTCAAGTAATAAGTTATGCTGTCAGCATCATTAGCCATTAATTGTTTTGTTTTTTAGTCAACAAGTGCCACTAAGTGGTCTAAGTGTTCTGAGTCATATATATATAGTCCTGCTACTTTGTAAAAAGTCAGCCTGTGTGTAAGTCAAGATTTGATTGAATTGTAAATTAAAGATTAAATAATTGACATTGTCTTAACTCTGCTCACTGCTGTGTCCTGTCCATAAGGATACCCTGTGCACCTTTACTTGGATATCACAGATGATATTCATATATTTGTCATAGCTAGATATATTAATTGGAAATTAGTTAAATTGGTATGATATTAAATTGATGTGAACAAGATAGAATTAGATATCAGAGTTGGGAGGTAATAACAAAGCTGTATAGCCATTCAGGAAGGCATATGTCAAAAGTGGGTGGAGTTGCAACAATTCACTAATTTTTTCACGAGAAAATTAAAGATCACCCGCAGTGAATGTATTCTAGCTCAACTCCTGACTCTCTCGCAAATTATGTTCTATAACTCACTAACGCTGTCTGTCCAAGCGGAGTTGACTGCACTAACTAGCATTGACTGCATATTTATTATTTATTTATTTTGTTTTTGTTTATTTATTTATTTATTTATTTATTCATTAGGCACTAACTGTCAATGCTGCACAGATCTCCAATCTGCCTCACTTTTTTGAGGTGAGTTATTTACAAATGTTTTATTACTCTTATTTAAAAGAGAGAATTTCTATGTAAGAAATAAAATTGAAGAGAATGTACAAAGAAAACCTTTCAAGGGAACTTGTAATAGTTATGCCATGGCCAACGGAGGGGTTATGGAAGGGCGAGGGGTTATGGAAGGGCGGTGATATTCCATAACCCCGATGTTGCCATGGCACAACTGTTTTATACCATAGTTACTGCTACTACTACTCTCTCATATCCACCTATATGGGACCAGCCCTACCACATATAACTCTCCTGCCGCTCTCATACCACAGGAATTTACCACAGCTAGCTGCTTTACTGCTTACTGCTGAGCAGCCCAGGTAGAGTTAGATCTGGAGATAACAGCTGGCAGCTACAATGCTAAAGTAAACTTGCTAAAGTAAACTTGCTAAAGTAAACTTTCTGGCGTGCTTCAATTGAATTTTAATTGAATTTTAATTTTGGGCCAGAAACACGGAAGAATTCCTTGACACCACACCCCGGGAAAATATCATAGCCCCAGGAAAAATCACCGGGAAAATATCACTTTTAATCCATGGGTGTTACCGCAGCAACCATGGTATAAGTTATAGTTAAAGCATGAGCGCTTAGTTTCTAGTCGATTTATTGCACGACAGCCCGAGGGCCGTAGTCCCGAGGACTGAGTGCGATAAATGTACTAGGCACTAAGCGCTCATGTTTTAACTATTTTAAATACCGGGCAAGTGTTATTGCACACTTGCCAAGTTATTACACCTGACAACAATATAGCAACGGTATTTAAATTCATATAACCTATGAGGAGAACCTATTTATTTATACTAAAGAGAAGTTGCAAAGAAAGCCAAACAGAACTTATAAGAATACTTATGAGGAGAACCCATAAAGAATATCAATAAAAGGAAACTCACAACCCATAGGAAAAACCGATGCAAATTGGATGAAAGACTTATAGTAATAGTTGTATTAAATGTAGAAATTCAACCAGCATCTGCTAACTGGTACAAGCTCAGATGAGACTAAAGGTTAGGGTGAGGGAAATTTGGTATGTTTGCTCTTTACTCAATCTCTAGCATCACTGAAACAGCATTTATTTAATACATTAAAAATCTTTAAACTTGAAATTATATCAATTTTTTTAGAAATTGTTGAACTGTAAGGTTAAATTATAGTGATAGCTGATATACACATTTATATTTTGCATATGTAATAGTTGCTATGGTTGTTTTATTCACTGTTAGTTTGTGATAAGTAGCCGTCTACTTCCTAGTGACAAGTTGGTGGTGTTATATGACAGACTACCTCAAGACTTGAAGAGCTCCTTTAGGATTCGATGTCACTATGTGGTGCATCTTGTCCAGTGCAAGGTAAGAGTGCTAATTGGTTAATCCTGTGTTGTGAGGATTATATCTAAGAGTTAGATAGTACATTGTTTAATTTGTGTTGTGAGGATTATATCCAAGAATTAGATAGTACATTAGTTAATCCTGTGTTAGAATTATATCTAATCCAGGAGAGATCCAATCAAAATTTTGAAATTTGTAACTTACGTTGCAGGAACCCCTCCTTGTGGTTGAATAGTCATGCTAGCCTTTTGTGTTTGTAGTCACATGACTGGTACACCAAAGTGGGGGTGTTGCCCCCATAACCCCTTCACTTACATTGCCATGTCTAATAACATAAGTTATGTTATGTTATTTGTATTTTGAGTAGATGTATGACAAGGCTCTGGCAGAATTCCAGAGTTTACTATCAGACAACAGAAATGGAGATATTTTAGTTCTGACGTGGAGCAAGATAGTTACTGCAGTCTTCACTTTTGACGTCAAATTAGGAGAAGAATTACTTCAGTAAGTCTTGCAAGATTTGATGTAGTTTTAAGCCATTGATCATGATAATATTTGATCCAGAGATTGTCTATGGTTTGTTTATGCATGAACTGAACTATTAAAACTGGCAGTTATGATTAATTTATACATACTTTGTCTTTTATCGTATATACCAATTCATGAATCCAGTCACCTGAATACCAGCACTAACTTTATCATAGTGTTGCTGAATCTAAAACCTTTATCAGACAACGGGTGCTGGCATGACAGGTGTGGGTGCTGGTATGACAGGTGTGGGTGCAGGTATGACAGGTGTGGGTGCTGGTATGACAGGTGTGGGTGCAGGTATGACAGGTGTGGGTGCAGGTATGACAGGTGTGGGTGCTGGTATGACAGGTGTGGGTGCAGGTATGACAGGTGTGGGTGCAGGTATGACAGGTGTGGGTGCTGGTATGACAGGTGTGGGTGCAGGTATGACAGGTGTGGGTGCAGGTATGACAGGTGTGGGTGCAGGTATGACAGGTGTGGGTGCAGGTATGACAGGTGTGGGTGCAGGTATGACAGGTGTGGGTGCTGGTATGACAGGTGTGGGTGCTGGTATGACAGGTGTGGGTGCAGGTATGACAGGTGTGGGTGCTGGTATGACAGGTGTGGGTGCTGGTATGACAGGTGTGGGTGCTGGCAGACAGGTATGACAGGTGTGGGTGCAGGTATGACAGGTGTGGGTGCTGGTATGACAGGTGTGGGTGCAGGTATGACAGGTGTGGGTGCAGGTATGACAGGTGTGGGTGCTGGTATGACAGGTGTGGGTGCAGGTATGACAGGTGTGGGTGCAGGTATGACAGGTGTGGGTGCTGGTATGACAGGTGTGGGTGCAGGTATGACAGGTGTGGGTGCAGGTATGACAGGTGTGGGTGCAGGTATGACAGGTGTGGGTGCAGGTATGACAGGTGTGGGTGCAGGTATGACAGGTGTGGGTGCTGGTATGACAGGTGTGGGTGCTGGTATGACAGGTGTGGGTGCAGGTATGACAGGTGTGGGTGCTGGTATGACAGGTGTGGGTGCTGGCATGACAGGTGTGGGTGCTGGCATGACAGGTGTGGGTGCTGGTATGACAGGTGTGGGTGCTGGTATGACAGGTGTGGGTGCAGGTATGACAGGTGTGGGTGCTGGTATGACAGGTGTGGGTGCTGGTATGACAGGTGTGGGTGCAGGTATGACAGGTGTGGGTGCTGGTATGACAGGTGTGGGTGCAGGTATGACAGGTGTGGGTGCTGGTATGACAGGTGTGGGTGCTGGTATGACAGGTGTGGGTGCTGGTATGACAGGTGTGGGTGCTGGTATGACAGGTGTGGGTGCTGGTATGACAGGTGTGGGTGCTGGTATGACAGGTGTGGGTGCTGGTATGACAGGTGTGGGTGCTGGTATGACAGGTGTGGGTGCAGGTATGACAGGTGTGGGTGCTGGTATGACAGGTGTGGGTGCTGGTATGACAGGTGTGGGTGCAGGTATGACAGGTGTGGGTGCTGGTATGACAGGTGTGGGTGCAGGTATGACAGGTGTGGGTGCAGGTATGACAGGTGTGGGTGCTGGTATGACAGGTGTGGGTGCTGGTATGACAGGTGTGGGTGCTGGTATGACAGGTGTGGGTGCAGGTATGACAGGTGTGGGTGCAGGTATGACAGGTGTGGGTGCTGGTATGACAGGTGTGGGTGCAGGTATGACAGGTGTGGGTGCAGGTATGACAGGTGTGGGTG
>WLWD01003716.1_pt1 | contig 19885 bp, 11 predicted proteins | sample 6712731 | NCBI WGS metagenome assembly WLWD01 (sample SAMN12718690, study PRJNA576275) | sponge metagenome | isolation source: marine sponge | host: Mycale hentscheli | place: New Zealand: South Island, Marlborough, Capsize Point | collected 2014-11-01
TATTATTATTATTACTATTATTATTATTACTATTATTATTATTACTATTATTATTATTATTATTATTATTATTATCTGTTTATGTCTTCTGTATAATGTAAGTACAGAACCCATCCCCTGGACTAATGAAGTTTACGAACATGACAACGACCGATCACACCCTTTACTCTGACGGAGAGAACCACACCGCAAGAAAGAAGGTACCTGTCACTTCCCTTCACAAAAACAAATTGCTCGCCTGACCGACTAGCACATATCACATACACACAAACACAGGCCAGCTGCACCGGCTAAGACGGCCTCTAATGGATTTCGGCTTGTTAACTGCTATCCACAAAAGACGAGAGAATGCAACAAACTCTCCCTCTCCCCATCTCCCCCTTTATATGTGTGCCCAATTCCACCCACCGTCCACACGTTCTGGGAACATATGGCTGCAGATTTGTAACACTTCCACATGCCTTGCTCACCACAGACATACCACCAGTGGTAGAACTACATCTATGGTGATGGACAATAAGATGGTATGGCCAAAAAAAAAAAAAAAAAAAAAAAAAATACTGCCTGCCTGCCGTGCCTTAGGAAATTAATTACTCTTATAAAACAACAAGAACTATGAAAACAACAAATAACAACAACAGTAATCTCTAATACAAGAGTAAACAACAAAGGCACATGTGGTGGCAAAATGTCCATTTACAGCAGCAGCAAACTAAGAATCCCAACAACTAATCACAGAATGCTGAATAATAATAATAAAAAAATAAAAAAGACATACATATGTAAATAAAAGAAAAGATAATTTTTCAATCCAACTTCATCAAATGTATAATAAGCACACACACACACACACACACACACACAAAATGTTCTGTACAGCATGTGTAAACATCATTACAAAAAAATTCTCTTGCTTTCACTACAAAGTAGAATAAAGAGTGCACATGACAGTCTACAGAAGTGGGAGCAGCAGTAGCAGCTGCTGTTTACTCAGTTACTCATTCCATGCCGAAAATCCCTAACTCATTGCTGCTTAATCTAATTTATGGGATTGCATCTGTGGAATAAAAAAGAAAGATAAAAAGGTACACCAAAAGAATCTAATAAATGTTTTCGAAAATCATCGAATTATAAAATAATTATTTTTCATTGTAACCACGACATAAGAGAGATAGCCGCCTAAGACAACAGTTTTATCTTCTCTATACCAAATCCTGTTATCATCAAACACAGTACATGCTCCCTAAACTTATTTAGTGCAAGAATGGGACAAACATGCAAGTGCTGATCATACAAGAACTAAACACCCTCAGGACAAAAACATAATTTCCTAATCACATGATAGCATCAAACCCAACAATGCAAACTGTAGCCCATTCTCCCACCAGTGCACTTTCACTATTACTGGGCCACTGGTTGTATTATACATTATTGTGTGCGCAAATGAGAAGATACGGTGGTACGGTAATATCGAGGGGAGGGTGCATCAAAAAATAGTGCGACTTTAAACGGCATAACAATCTTAATTAGTATTAAAGACTTTCTGTTATTCTACCACAATGATTCCTCTCTCTCTATCCCATAACTTGGGGCTGTGTGGACACAGTCCCAAGGCAAAATGTAAACAAGGTCCAATGTTTGCACATACAAATAACTGAAAGAGGAGGCTCAAGTGAAAGAAAATGTTTTCTTCCACATCCAAGTCCACAAAGAGAGACGGCATCCCACTGAACAGCTGTCACCATGGTGATGGACAAACTAACAAAAAATTAAGAAAACTGGCAGCACAAATAAGTAGGGTATTGAATGTTGTACTCTTCATTTATGAAAGAATTAATGTGTTGCAGAAGCCTACAAGATATTTCCCATACTGAATACTAGTTTAAATGGTCCATTGCTCTGTGCATAGCAAATGGACACAAGCATTCCGCAGATAATTTAAATGTACTTGTCAATGCTCAACTCGAAAATTGAAAATACTATGTGCTCATAAAAATATATCCACTATTGGTTCTCTGACTCATGCGAAAAGTCAAATAGTCTAATATTCATTGTACATGGACATACCAATATGTTAATAACTGTCAGTCCAACACCTGACTAGTTCCATTGAAACACAGCCCACTACAAGTGATCATATATAATGGCTGTAATTCAAAGCCATGAAACAGGCCATGTAAATTTAAAATAATAATAATAATAATAACTTCCAATAGCCAACTGGAGCAAAGAGAAAAAGTCTGGTCGCTATGGGAACTTTTTTTTGACCTCTACTGTATCTGCTATTACTACACACGCATGTATACAGCTATCCACATGGCAGAAACATGCATTTCAACGCATCAACCCTTACCAATGCTAAAGTCATATGACACTCTCATCACTCATTAATTGACACTACTAACACGTGAAGGAATGCAAATTGAAGGTGAGCAAATGTGTGTGCACGTGTGAGTATGTATGAGTGTGTGTATGTGCAGAATGAATGTGAGGTGCGTAAGCGTGTGAGGCTGTAGCATCCTGAGCAAAGCGAGGCTGTCACGATGGTAGTCCAGTGCCTAATTCACTTTGAACGTAGCGACCGTTCCTAAAATTACCATGCATACTGTATCCCAAACCTCAAGAGGGACACTGTATAGCCTCACTCCCTAAAGAAGGTCCATTCTCACATTATAACTAAATACTAAATCCTCCTTAAATCGTATTTCTAAAAAAATATGGATGTGTTACCGATATATCAGCTGGCACGGCAACCAACTATTCCCCCCCCCCTCCCCCGACTACATGCACCCACAGTTTATGCACACATCTGCATATGTGACCGTCTACGGGAAAACCGGGCACAACGCGGCGTGCGTAATATCGAGAAAAGATCGATCGATTTCTTAAAAATGTATTGTTTCAAGCGGGCGGAAGGGAACGGTTAGGTCTATTATAGCGGGAACGACTTAAGCTACGACGATAAAACTTGGAGAGCTCAATATCTGGACGCCGACAACTCCGTAAGTGCAAAAAAAATTTTTTCGAAGGGTGCCGCGTTGTGCCTGATTTTCCTATAGACGGTCACATATGTAGACCACAACAATGGAGAGCAAACATGTCTATTACATGACCAGCCAATTAGCACCACGTAGCAAAACATTTTCCCACTTTACTCCCACCCACCAGCCTGGTCCTCTTTACCCGATAACAACCTAGGCACTGCGCTGCCACCACAAACACCAGTGGCTTGTACACACACATACACACAAACGACACACAACCAATGGACATACTTGCCACAAACCTGTTGGCATTCAAGCCATCACGCCGCCGGGAAGTGACAGCACGTTGGCAAGAAGCTCGTAAAGAGGAGTCTGCTGAAGTGCAGTTCCGATAATGCTAGTCTGACAAGAGACGAATAAACTTAACTTCTATTCTACTGGTTACACAAGGGAAAGATTGGAACCTTGTGTTACATCCGACTACTTGCTCTGTGGTTGCTTTGACGGGGAGGGGATCAAAACAGGTGGATTGCTGTTGCTTCTTGTACTAATGCAAAGTGTGTGGTGAGTTTGATATATCAAATTGGTAAAAAAAATTATGGACTAGCAAAGATATGAAATTTAAAAAAATTGCCCAAAAAGGAAGACAAAGCTGGAGGAGGGAGTAGTTAAAGATGGAAGAAGGGAATAAGATGGAGGAGAGAGTAAGGGGGAAAGACAGAAAGAACCTCAGATCTTTGTTTCCTTCATTCCCACAAGGTGGACTGTGGGTGGTAGTGGAGAGTACAGAGAACCACAAGAGCTCTTGACCTTAGGACACACACACACACAAACAAACAAACAAGAGGAAACAAGTGATGCAAAGTTATCTAATCACAGTGGCACGGGCAAATATGAATGTTTTGAAGTGGGTCTAAGGGAATCATTCAAACAAGAAAGAAGAAAAAAAAAGGTACACAAACGAATGAATAGTCCATATTAGATATACTTTCCACGCCCACCCCAATCTACCCACCCCCCCCCCCCCCCTCTTCCCTCTAACCCACTCATAAAATCTAATTGGGGGTTGTTGGGTTATGATTGTTGACCTCACAGAGTCCCTATTCTGACCAGCATTCTTCACACCTGTGCCACCACTGCTGCACACTCATTGTGGTGGTGACCAGTACCTAATGCAATTTGCTAATTACATATCTTTAAACAGCCACTGTAAAACCACTGGCAGTTACCAGTGCACCATAAGATGCCCACTTGAAGGCATCGGCAACTGCTCCATCTTGTTGGCGCACTTGCTATTATAATCTTATAATCAGGAATCAGACTCCACTTTGTGGGTCAGCAAGCAAAGAAAATAGGCCTTAGCAGAAAGGGGAAACTAAACGGATTAGACAGTAAAATTAAAGGCAGGAAAATATTAATTAGAGAAAGTTGATGCAAAAATATATCTGTTAATTTTACGGAATTCTTCACTTTATCAAAGCATTCTGATCTACCATGTCTCATAACTCTGGTGAATCACTTCAACAGTCTCCTGAGTCTAATTTTACTCCGTGAAGATAAGGTGAAAGAAATTTTGGGAGGAGGGGGGAAGGGGAGAGAGAGAGCCTGGCTAAAGGAACCCGCATGTGACTTTGGCAGGGCTGCAAGTGAAGTGGTGACTGAGAGGGTCAGGAGATACACACACACACACACGTACACACAAGAGAAGAGTCATGCCATAAACCCTTTCCCACTATGTGAATGTTGCCCCGGCCACTGCATCACTTCTCTCAGGGACTTTGACCTATCTCAGTGGCAAAACCTGGATTCCTCTGGCCTCCTACTTTCTGACCATTCACATGTGGCCTGCATCACATTCAACCCAGGATGCCCATGTGACCACCGCAATAATGGAGAAAAACAAAAAAGTGTTCCAGAAAATAATAATAAATAAATAAACAGAAACGAGAAGAAAGGACTCCAAGGGCTCCATCGACTGGCACATGGTCACTCGTGGCGAACCCAATTCTTGAGGATTACATCAATATGGTCTCCTGTGGCCTCTATGAAACTCTACATGACTAGAGTGCTTGTACTACTACTGAGGACTGGTTGCTGCACTGCCACTGCACAGGCACCACAATGCTTGCAATCATATTATAGTCGCTTACAATGAATGATTGATAATTGAAACCAACCGGAATTAATAATTGAGCGTTTTTTTTTAATATAAGTATTTGCAAGTCATCATTATATTTTAAGTTAAGACTTGACTCGTTTTCACAACTTGCTCTTTACTAAATGCTACTAGTTAGGATCGCACTAATGAGGTGTTGGGACTGATTACGGAGAAACCGCAGATTGGAAACTTAGCTGTCTCTTGATTAAGTGTAGGCTGGCTTTATACTGCATAGACTTCGATCTTCTACATCTGGAAAAAACTGGTCAATAAAAATCTTGTTACCAGCTCATTTTTGTTTGGTTACAATGTGCCCAGACACTTCACACGTACGAAACTTTAGAATCTATGTAGCTTGAGAATTTTCAGCTAAACGTGCTCTCATAAAGCTACTAGAGTTCTTTTGGAGACTTAAAAGTAACTCCAAGTAGCAATGTCAGCCATTAGCACATAACTCACCACTGGAAACTCATCAATAAAGGTGGTATGACTAGCTTGGGAGAAAGGGTTCTAATCTTGAATTCATGTATTAAAAAAAAACATCCACACATAACAATATCGTAACTAAAGCCCAATCGTATATTTTATTTTCCCTCCGTTCGCCCATTGCATCCATTACTGTCTCTATAACCAATCAATATGACTAGCTGATTGACAGGAGTAATATATCCTATGTGAAACAAATTGGTTTTTTTTAACTTTCAGCTAAACAGGAAGTAAAGGTGATAATCACACGTTCACTTCTGCTACAGAGGCTTCCCTGACAATGCCACATCTCTTACACTGGAACACATGTTCCATTATCTGTTACAACTTCAATTGTGTTCACTGGCAAGCCGTGGACAATTGAAGGTATAGAAATCTCTAGTACACTGCTGCAATCCTATCTCAGCATTAATAGGAGACTGCATGTGACATGTGTGGAAGCTTGTGTGTACATGTGTTAGTTTCACACACTAGAAAATGAATTTTAAACAAACAAACAAAAAACACTAAGCTCAAAAGTGATTCTATTACTTGAATGCCTGCATTGAGGTCGAGTTGATGGTATTCAGTCTTAAGATAAAGATTTTAGCGATTTATAATTCTGCTGATTAAATGTCTGACAAAAAAATAATAATAACCCTTTCGAGTTCAACCATGTTTATTTTAAGTGAACTGACCATCATTCAGCCAATTAACTTCACTGAATTAACACGTGGACTTCAGAGTATGCACTGCAGCCTGTGGTCTAAATCTCTGAAAGAATACTTAGAAAACATCTATCAATTAATCCATCATCTGTAGGAAAGATTTATTGACTGCAATATAATTACACAAACGAGCCATCATCACCATTTAGAGATATTCATACAGACCCTCTTCATCATCTCCCACTTCCTATTAAAAGGGGCAATTAAGTACAAAGGCCCAGAGCAATGAGGGCAATTAAGTACGGAGGCCCAGAGAAAAAAAGGGCAATTAAGTACAGAGGCCCAGGGCAAAAAAAGAATAATTAAGTACAACAGGGCAAGTAGATACAAAGGACCAGATATAAAAAAAAAAGAAAAAGAAAAAAAAAGCAAGAGCATATCAGAGAAAAAGGGCAAGCGCAAGCCAAATGAAAAGGGCGAGTGCAAAGGCCCAGAAAAAAGAAAGTACTAAGGCTCAGAGAAAGCGGACAGGTGCAAAGCCTAGAGCAAGAGGGGGGCAAGTACGCTGCCCAAGAGAAAAGAGCCGATGTTGGCGCAAATGGAGGGGCTATATAAAAAAACAAAAAAAAACAAAAAAAAAACAACAAAAAAAAACACGTCAATTAGTTATGCCCCATTGTTATTTTGCTGCAGGTGCAGAGGGTAGGTCCAGGATGAGTGGAGGACACTCAGCAGAGGAGCTGGCGGCGTTGGGCCTGCTCGCCTTCTCCAGCGAGGGAACTTGAGCCAGAGCAGCCATGGGGGAGGTACTGCGGAGCCCCCATACCCATCAGTCGCTGGTACTACTGGGGGCAGGCCTGCCAGCCCTGCCGAAGAGGCCTATGGAAAGAGTACAAGTGAACGAGTACGTCGAATTCATGGAGTTCCCGCCAGCTCGTGGAAAGGCCAAGCCGGTGAACCAGGACGTGGGCGGCCATATTGTGGTATTGCAAGCAGCAGAGCTGATGAACACGAGAAAAATCATACCAGACTTGGGAACATGGATGCAATGCTTTGCAATATATACGGCGATCATCCTGCAGGATCACCCAGAGAAGGCGGCAGAGTTGATGGCCTATCAGTCCATCATTGCTAAGGCCAGTAGCCGATACAAGTGGCCCTCTTGGGTAATATACGACTTAAGTTTTCGGCAGGAAATGTCAGGCGTCACAGGGGCATCCTGGGCGAAGGTAGACCAAAGCATTTATTCCCTGTGTTTCACGGGACAGGCATCGGCAGCTGAGAACTGGTGTCCAAACTGCCACACAGTTGAGCACACTCAGCAGACCTGCCCCATAGGGCCAAGAAAGCGCCAGCGAACCTCAACGTGGAGTTCGACACCCCAGTCAGCAGGGAAATCCTCCGAAGTGTGCCGTCGGTACAACAGATTTGCAGGCGACTGCAAGTTCGGAAGGGATTGCCGGTACAAGCACGCCTGCAGCGCCTGTGGTGATCCTCACCCGATCAGTAAATACAAGGCAAGCAGCAAGTCACAAGCAGAGGGCCACCCAGTCTGACGGACCCAAACGAACGAAAACCAGAAAAACCGTAAAGCGATGAATTATCATGATGTTGTCATAACTGAGTATAGTGCATGTATTATAGTGAATTGGCATTAAAAAAAAAATTGGGGATGGGAGTTTAGAAGCATATGAGGAGTGATCTAGCATGCAAGGGGAGTCTGTAATTCGGCAGGCATAAGTACTAGTACATAGCGGCAGGAAAAGGGGGCCAGCAGTAATATCTGATTCCATCTTTCCTCTTCCCTCCTATTCTCTCCCTCCCTCCTCTAGACACACTCACAAATACACCAAGCAATTGCTGGAACTAGAGGCAAGGAAAAATGAGCTTGGTGAAGAGCCGTTACCACCTAAGCTGAAAGAAATTATCACCCCACTAGAGAGTGCTAAGTGGGCCCAGCTACTAGCAGGTTACCCTGACACAGAGTTCAAGAACTGTGTGCTAAGAGGCCTGAAACACGGCTTCCGAATTGGTTTCAGTTGCCAGAGTCGAGAGCTGGGGAGTTGCCAGAAAAATCTCTCTTCAGTGCAAGAGAGACCAGAAGTGGTGACAAAGTACATTAAGGAAGAGCTGGCAAAGGGTCGCATACTGGAAGTGTCCGACAAAGAAGCCCAAGACCTACGGGTGCACTGCAGCCCATTCGGAGTAATTCCAAAGAAAAGCAACCCCAGCAAGTGTAGGCTGATAGTGGACCTCTCATCACCTGAGGGAAAATCAGTGAATGATGGCATCTCGAAGGAACTGTCGTCCCTCAGCTATGTATCAGTGGATGACGTGGTCCACCAAGTACTGAAGCTGGGACGAGGGGCATACATCGCAAAACAAGCTTACCGGAATGTCCCAGTCCACCCAACAGACTCACTGCTCTTAGGAATGCAGTGGGAAGACAAGGTGTACATTGACAGAACGTTGCCTTTTGGTTTGAGATCGGCCCCCTTGATATTCTCGGCACTGGCTGATGCGTTACAGTGGATTATGGAGCAGCAAGGGGTTAGCTGGGTGAGACACTATGTGGACGACTGTGTCACAGTGGGACCGCCTACGTCCCCGGCATGTGGGCACAACATGGAAATCATGCAAGAGACATGCGAAAAAGCAGGCATGCCAATAGAACTGGACAAGAACGAGGGACCAGCACAGGTAATCACATTCCTAGGACTGGAACTAGATACAAATCACCTAGATATCCGACTCCCAAGCGATAAACTAATGAAACTGAAAGCTCTAGTATCTGCATGGAGGGGCAGAAAAGCTTGCAAGAAGAGGGAGCTACTGCCACTATAGGGGCTGCTCACACACGCGGGACGAGCGCTAAAACCTGGTCGGTCTTACGTGAGAAGGCTGATTGATCTGTCCACAAAGACTAGACAACTGGACCACTATGTTCGGATCAACAAAGAGGCCAGAGCTGATATTGAATGGTGGCACTGCTTCCTAAGCGAGTGGAACGGCACAGCAATGATGTGGCCCGGCCCCAGACATCCGGCGGACATAGTAGTAACCTCCGACGCCTCAGGCACATGGGGTTGCGGGGCATATTGCGGTAAGGAGTGGTTCATGGTTCCATGGACGGCCATGTATATTCACCACCACATCACAGTGAAGTAACTGGCACCCATAGCAGTCTCTGCTATAGTGTGGGGAGCTCATGGAGGGGAAAAACGGTACTGTCGAGGTGCGATAATGCTGCTGTAGTCGCTATCATCAACTCAGGGTCCTCAAAAAACCCGACAGCGATGAACCTACTGCGATGCCTGGCGTATCTATGCGCAACTAAAGAATTCAGGATATATGCCACACCACATTAGTGGGGTCCGCAACACATTGGCCGATGCACTATCTAGAAATAACCTGCCCCTGTTTCTCTCACACTACTCACAGGCAAACCAGGTGGCCACCACATTCCTGCGGAAGTTCTGGACGCCGTAATGCTGCAAGAGCCAGATTGGACTGCCAAGAACTGGATAGCCAGGTGGAATTCTACCTGGACCACGCTCTAGCACCATCTACTAAGAGGACATACGGTTCGGCAAAGAAACGTGGTATTTTATTTTGTCACTCACACTCATTTTGTCATACCACCTTTTCCAACCTCAGAACCTGTACTATGTCGTTTTGTTGCACAATTGGCCAATAGCTCGTTAAAACATACGTCTATTAAGTGTTACTTAGCAGCGGTCCGCCATCTCCAGATAGAGCTAGGCCAGGGTGATCCTGACATGACATCCATGGCAAAGTTGGAGTTGGTCACTAAAGGGGTGAAGAGAGTTCAAGCAGAAAACCTTCAGCCACGCAGTCGCCGGCCAATCACAATTGACCTGCGGAGGATGCTCCATTCTAGCTGGTCAAGCCCACCAAGGACGAGAGACAAAGTCATGATGTGGGCGGCGGCATCCCTGTGCTTCTTCGGGTTCTTAAGGTCAGGAGAGATCATAGTACCATCAGAAGCTGCGTTTGATGAACGAACTCACCTCTCCTTCAGGGACGTATCGGTGGACAGACTAGACAACCCATCAATTATGAAGGTCAGATTAAAAGTGTTCAAAACTGACCCATTTCGAGTGGGGGTGAATGTATGTGTGGGGCAGTCTGGATGTTCCCTCTACCTGGTGGGGGAAATGTTGGACTACTTAGTTGTCAGGGGCGCTGGGCCAGGTCCGCTATTCAGATTTGCGGATGGAAAACCCTTAACTCGAGCCAGGCTAGTCGAACAGGTCAGAGGGGCGTTGTCAAGGGCTGGAGTGGACAGTTCACAATACTCTGGTCATAGTTTCCGGAGCGGAGCAGCCACGACAGCAGCACACCATAAAGACATTGGGCAGGTGGAAGAGCAATGCCTACCACCTATATATCAAAACGCCGAGAGAACAGTTGCGGCAGTGACAAAGAAACTGGACAAGAGGGCATAAAACCTCTGTATAACTGTTCCAGTCCTCTATTCCGTTTGTGTCATTTGTGCCATATCATACTGTAAGGTCTAATTATTATTAAAAAGAATTAATAATAAAAATAAAAATACAAATAAAAATAAAAACAAGAAATTTGCTAACAAGAGAGATCATAGGTAGAATGCAAGGGATGGTTTGGAAGTGTTATAGGTATGATTGGGCTGAGTTTGGAGTGTGAAAAAGTAGCACCATATGGTGCTAATTGGTGCTAATTGGTAATTAGCACCCACTCATACCTTAGCATAATTAAAAGGGAAAATACCTCTTGTCCACTAATATGAGACATTGCGAACAACGTTAATCCCTATATAAGGTTGTCTAAGTGTGCATTAAATGGAAATAACCACGAGCCAATTAAAATAATATGATATAAATATAGTAATCAATTAAAGATCATTTCAAAAGGCCTCTTTCTTGTTAGTGGAGGAGTTAAGAAGTCATTCCAGAGTTCCTCACCTCTAGTTGTATTGAAATCCAGGAGTCAATCACGTGTACACCAGTGGAGTAGTCACTGCACCATTACACCTGCCACTTCACACTCCTACATTGAAAGTGTATGTCTCAAGTAAAACTAGCTCAACATAATTCAAGATTCTCGGATTTGAGTTTTCGTGCTTGTAATTCTAACACATGTAGACTTTTTTTTTAAACTACCACAAAACTTTATGAAAAATTGGGGCAAATGTCTCTACGAAAGTCAAACTAATATCTGGGATGTGTGTGTGTGTGTGCATATGTGGATGATGGGGGGAGGGGGGCGAAGGGAGGCAAAGCTGTACTTCCCTGTCTAACTCAAGTGCAGTGGAGCCTATTCCAAATAATCTTCCACACCCCTGGACACTGAAAAAGCCACAATAAGTTTATCAATTGATGAAATCACGAAGAAAGCATTTAGCCGCAAAAAGATATGATTACTGCTCAGTGTCATAATTGAGCAACACAGTAGATAATACAGGCTAAGCATCCCACAGTCTGCCTTACGCTGCTCATATGGAAAGAAGTTTATTACAAATGACGCTAGTTAAATTAGACAAATTAGGTTAGCCATTGTACATTGCTTTAAATTCACCAGAACAGTTATCTAATGATGCTTTGACATTTGGAAAAAAAATTTTTCATATCTCAATGTATTCTATTGCTTTTTCTTGTAAATATTGAGTACAATTAATTTAGGATGTTTTTAATCCCTAAGGGGTGGGAGAAGGGCAGCAAACTAGATTTAAGGAGATGTACAACCCCCCACCCTGAAATAAACTCTGGTTTTACACAAGATAGAACAATGCCATATAACCAGCCACCAGTACTGCGGCTTCAAACCATGAAGGCTGAAACATCATCCCTAAAGTTAGTACAGCTAGCAATAGTCTTAGAGAGAATCATTCCTGGCATCACCTGATCAAATGCAGAGTAGAGAATGAAGTTAAAAGTCATGCAAACACACACACACACATACAAAGCTCAACTGTGGTAATTATATATGCAATAATTGGCAGCGAGCGAGACAATATCAGGGACAACACAAAAATCAGGGATATATGATTATAAGCTTGGACGTATGTATGTAACTTTTGTACTTTGACTCTGACATTTTTTGTGTTCACTCGTTACCTTGGTTAACAACTGTTCATACTTAAAAATCCATTTCCCAACATGCCAAGCTACCGAGAGACTACACTGTAAATCTTGTGTTGGTATATCCAGTGAACGAGTGCATGTGAGAGTGTTGTGTGTTACATGTGCTGACTAGCTAAGAACAAACAATAAATATGCATTTGCTGCTTTATGTGTTAAGCTTCTTAGGTTCCTTTTGTATATTTCATTAGTAAGCAAGTCTTATATAGAGTTAGGATTCATACAGCGCAATAATTCCTTGGAAAAGCTTGTTTTTTTATTAAGTCCCAAAAATTGCCGTGAGTGGTCTTGTACGCTAATTTAAAAAAAGTTGAACAAATTGTGCATGATGATTTTATATTTAAAATGAACTTTACCCTTTCACCTTATATGTCAATTTTTTTTACTGAAGCACATCACAAGTATAATGCCTTTTCCCCTAGGACTGTGTATATGAGTGGGTGTGTATGATTGTGTGCTTGCGTACTTGAGCTACAGCAGAAGGAAGGGTGTGTATGGTCAGTGAAACTACACCACCTCTTCACTACCATACAAAAAACATTGTCTACTGGCTATAAATTACGTACAGATAAGCTTTAAACTTGCAAAAGAAACAAAACAAAAACAAAAGAAATGAAGCACCAAAGGTGCGAACCCTCAGTGCTATTAAACACTACCTAGCTAATACAATATAATCTCCTTCAAAAAGAACAAAGCAATCTGTAAGAAATTATTTGCTCAAGTGATTATGCCAGCTGGTACCAATGTGGATCTGAAAGCTTTACATTTTTCAACAATTAGCCCCAAATTAAAAAAAAGTAGCACAATTAAAGGTCCTAAATCTTCTTTCTGAATAAGTTCATATGTATAGCCCACAGATAGCAATGGACTGACGAACACAGAGAAAGTGGGGGCCAGCTATAGATGACTATTAGCCTACTGACTATGCTAGCTAAGCAAAACCCAACTCAACCAACAATACGCCAGAGCCGCTACAAACAAAGGATCCCACTTCAATAAATAAGTTTAATTAAATAATAGTGACTCAGACAGATGCTGGCAGCTAGCAGAGAGATAGAACAAACTAAATGCAATAACAAAACTCAAGATCAAAAACTGAAAGAAAAAGACAAAACCAATAAGTTATAAGCATGGGCATGATGAGGGTACATAGAGAGTAAGGGAAAGGAAATTTAATCAATACAATTAGGAATTAAGAGTTGAGGGAACAAGAAATTCAATCTATACAATTAAGGATGTGAATAGTGTAATTAGTGTAAGAGTTAGTTCTGTCCTTTCCTACAACTCAGGATGAGCTATAGAGCCATGACATCATACCTAAATCTAAGGTTAATTGTCATAGTCAGGTGGCTTAGGGTCATTATGCAAGTTTACCAGTTTCCATTGGACAAAAGCATAAAATTTTGTATGGTTGTTCCTTAGGGCCTACTAAAGAATTTTAGCCTAGGAGCCCTCATGAAACGCGTTCGTAAAGCAAGATGGCTGCCAATCAGAAATAATATCGGACAACTCTTTGGAGTTTGGTGAATTAAAGTAATAACAAGTGTGAAAAATTGTCACTTATAGGGAAAACACTCACAATTAAAGTGTGAAGTAGTAAAAACTAAGCCATTTCATAACCATCCTTTGGTGTCGGGCTAGGTCCATGCAACTGTGCTATGTGGAGTATTACATGGAGTTAGATTGGAAACGATGTGTCATTTGTCAGCAGGATTAATGACACATGACGATGACCAATGTACAAGCAGTTGCGAAAATGTGGAGAAGGATTTTTAGGCAACATAGCTGAGCTGAGGGACCTGATGCCCTTCCTGCATGTGTTTCTTTTAGTGGCAGTACAAGTGCATTAGATTTTGTTGTCAAGTGCATCTTGGCACAAATCTCATCATTTAAAGTTTAATAGTTCCAAACAGAACAAAGCAAGGAAACATAACTCCAAGAGTGTAGATGACTACAACGAAGATAGACCACCCAGCAAGTGTAGTAAAAGTTAACAACTGCATTTTTTTTGTTAAAAACGTCTGAAGAAAGTAATCTCCACAAGTTTCTACTTTTGCTGCCGATAGCAACATACGATGAATAATAAGTGTTGCAGGACTCTAAGCTTCTGGTTCATACTGGTGGTGGAGACCTTATAGCAAAGATAGCTAAATATCTCTTTAAGTGCCTTACGAGTTTGAGAAACCATTACAGAAGTCGATCAGAGAAGAGAAAATAATATAAACCTTTCCAGAGTATTTGTGGGGTTGGTTAGCTACATTGGGAAAGCCTTTAGTTCTGGAACTTCAATGTTCAAATGTCAGTATTCCCTCTAGGTCAGTCGTTTTCATGATTTTGATATCTCTAAGGGGTACAATAAAATCAAGTTGAAGGAACGACTGTTGGAACAATTCCCAGAAGCCCAAGAACAGTTTGATGGCAGAAATACCATAATCACATTCAATAAGGCTGTCCAAGATATGCTTAGGGAGGCTTTACAGAAGGGGACGTTTTCTGAAGATGCTACCATTTTAGCCAAGGCTGCTTTAATAATTATTGATCAGCCCTTTCAAGTTCAATGGTTCCTTTCCATCTAATTGCCTACAGGAGTCTCGTCCTTCAAGCCTCCATATATCATATTCCTTTAATTTTCAATGGTACTAATTTGAAAGACCAAGGGCGATGTGAAACTCAGGTATGACCGACTAACTGTAGGTCAAGTCATTTTAGCACATAAGAAAGCTTCTGAATCTTGTACCATGAAACAAGGCATTCCTCTGATCTTGAGCCACCTCTTCCCATTTACATTGGTCTAAATGTTCACCACATGGCTTGGAGCAAGAAACTCATTGAACAACTTATCACATGTAAATTTGTATTTCATATGACAAAGTTTACAAATTGAAAGTATGATAGCTGCAGCAGTATCTGAACAATAAAAAGAAGGAGTTGTGGCCCCGGCCTGTCTTACGGATAGATTATTCACTGTTCTCTGGATAATTCTGACCATAACCCCAACTCAACAACTGCAGTAAAGTCATTTTATGGAACTGGAATCAGCCTTTTTCAGTTTCTTATAGTGCAAACCCTGGTGAAATTAGACCTCAGTTATAAATATCACTTTCATGAAGCAAGCAGCATTACCTTGCAGCTCCAATCACTTTCAAAAGATAGAAAGATTAACAGTTGTGCTATAGGATAAGACCAGTTTGAGTTCAGTGATGGGGCCAGAGAGGAATTGTTTAGCTGTAAGAGCCTAAACATTAACATATACATGAGAACTGGTCTGGCTTAGCATACCAGAAGTTTTTTTAAGTGTGCCTGCAAAGGAGATTACAGTAGATATAATTTAAGTGCCAAAGTTAATGTATGCTGCTCACCACTGTGTAGTTGCTAATGCAGCCATAAATATATCAATCTATGTTTTAAACTTGAAATTTAACATGTTAACTAGCTATACAATAATTCTCGCATAATAATATTGCTTCTAAAAACAGAATATTTAAAGCATAAATAACAATAAATGCTCTGGCGGCCATTTTTAATTAGTGGGCTTAATTACAATTTTTGGGTGGGGCTCCTAGGCTAATAATATTGATGAAGTTGAAAGAAAAATTCATGCAAAATTTGATCCTTTTGTCCGCCAAAAAACGGTAATTTCACTAAGCCACCAGACTATCAGTAATCTCCAAAATCAGAGCTTGACAGATAGACTGACAGGGCAATTACTACAACCCTCTCTAGCACTGTCTACCAGTCCCAAATCCACATCTTGACTTATAAGACCTGCAACTACCTCTATGAGGTCATAAGACTTGCATTTGGTAATGGTCATCAATACTATACTGTATCATGCCAAGTGGCCTTAGTGGTTGTCATGGCTCCTATGACTCTTACTCTATGAACTGCATGTGAAAAATGGCCATTTTTCTTCCCATTACTGCACATCTGAATACTGGAAGCCAATTATATATTTGGCCAATGGAAGGAAATTCTTGTTCCCTGTTCTCACAACATCAGCTGACAAATGCACAAATGGTTCATAGTGACATTAGAAATTGGGGAAAGAACATACTCTTACTTCAGAAAAAACATGATGACTAACTATAAGGGTGGCATACAGGATTCTGCGCTGGGAAACACTGGTGTACTTAGCCACTCTCATTTTTTAAACCCACACTGCTTTGATGGGCATACCCAAGTGAAAGTGTATATACCTTATACTGACCTGTGCTTTGTCACATAATTAAAGCTTATAACTATTGTAGCTACTTACTAATTCTAGGGGAAGTAAGGCTTGGAGGAGATGGTGGATTTCAGGGTGCCCCTACCACCTCGGCACAAAACCTAGTTATTACAAGCTAATATGACACTGTGTTTCTGAAGCCGTGATATTAGCACTTGTGCGCTCAGTGAAACTGACCAATTTACTGACATTGCCTCAGAGATACATAATAAAAACGGATAATCACGTAATAAACTGTTTAAACCATAATTAAGCAATGGGCAATCTGAAAACGTCCTTCAACAACAGCTCAATGAAGAATAAGCAGATAAGTAAAATGATTTCACTGAAGTTTATCAGAATTGCATGAACTAGAAAGCAACGAAGTCGTTTATCGCACGCCCACGCAGAATCACAAAGCTTCCGCACGGGAGCGTTGTTAATTGTGGACCCGCCCACTTTTGCGGAGAAAAAATCGGACCGCTCGCTCGATTCCTTGTTTTCGACGGCTGCGAACTGTTTTGGGAAAGTAGTTCGTCTTTACCTCAACATTTCTTCCGAGCAAGGCGACTGCCAAGTTACTCCACCCCATGGAGAAAAAATCGGACCGCTCGACTTATTCTGTTTTCAACGACTGCGACTAGCTTTCGATATGCAGTCCGTCTTGCCTGAACGCTTCTTCCGAGCAGGGTGACTGGTTTATCGTGTGGAGGTACACCTTTTCCATTCTGAATGCGCTGCTTTCTTGCTGTTAAGCTTGTTTTGCTCGGCACGGGAAACTCGCGCCAGATTATAAAGTCTCAACTATTTCTATTCAGGTGTAAGCTGAAGTGGAAGTTTCACAGTAACTAGCTCTTTGATTTTTTATTATTTTTTTATTTTTATTTTTATTTTTTTTAAGATACTGTAATTACTTAACTATTAAGGTTTTCTATTTGTTTTGTCTTTTTTGACAGTTTTTACTACAGATGCTAGTGCTAGAAAATTTATTAAAACTGCTATGGCTCAGACAAGTAAGTTCCATTACAAGGCAAATTAAATAAATTAATAAAACAATAAATTGCCTTACAAATGATTAGTTTGGTAGTATAATTTTATTAAAAATCTTCTACTGTGCAGAATATTGTCTAGTGTACTGGTCAGAGGAAGAATCATTCACAGTATTGCCTAGAAGTCAACTAATTACTGGAGACAACAAGGGTGATAAATGCAGCATAAAAATCAGACGCCACATACATGAGGGAGAAATTAGGAGTTGGTAAATATTTCATAATTTATAGATGAATAAATTAATTTTTGATAACAATTTTTTAAAATAATGGACACAACCTCTCCAGTGCAATTCCGCATCCACTGTAATATAAGGCCATGATAATAAAATTGTTTCTCAGGTTTTTATAACCCTGTAGTTTCTAAGGCTGGTCTACATTGTACACATCCAATTCCAACATCTCTGTCGTGCGGACAGCTCCAGGCCAATACAATTCATAATTCACAATTTATAATTCTTGGCTGTTAGATACATGCATTGAATTATGAACCATAACACCTTTAAAATTTCTAAGTGGCCTCCTAGTTACCACACATATACAGTGTACTATAAGTGTGTCAAGTCATATATATAATTTTTAAATACCACGTTTATTCAGGCACAGAATTGGAGATGAATAGCTTAGCTGATGACGCTGAGCTAAATTCACCAGACAAGATTCTCCACACAGACACTAGTCCAAATGTTGTTTCGGTAAATTTAATTTTAAAAACAACAAGAGTTACTGAATTATTAATATTAACATTCCTAGATTGCGAGAAAAAAAAGGCCGAGAGTGAGCGATACACCATTAACTATTGGTACAGACATCTTTGTTGGCAAAATACTGGATTATAATTTTAATGACAATATATATAGGTTCGGAAAGTACTGCTGTTGCAGCCTTATCGACTGAAATACAGGTAATTCACTATGCGAAATTGTAGAAATACCTGGTGTCATCAAATGTAACAACTATGCTAATTGCACATGACTAGTAGTATAGTGGGCATGAGAAGTTACTCTCTGCAATAACTTGGCAATTAGTGCTGTAGTGTATATGTGTTGAGTGCCTATGCCCATATTAGGAAATGTAACTTAAGTGGATGTGGTTTTAGTGGCAGAGTTAAGTGTCAACATGTAACTACATACTAACACAGATATGTACATCACATGTGTGGATGATGTGCTGAGTTGAAGTGTGGTTCAATAGCCACCTGCCTATTGTCATTATCTGTTATCTGCTCCATCACAAGTCACATATTCTGCTCTCTTCTCTAAACTGTAAATCAGGGGTTATGTGCTGAACAGTGTATCTCAGTTGTTAGCATACCAGTATTAATACTGTTATAAGTGAACACAACACAAAGGTTAAAAATATATATCTCATGTGCTGCTGGGCTGAACCCACATATTATCTTCCAAGTTTCTGTCTCATGAGCTTTCATCCAGCTCAAAAATTTGCACTATATGTGGTATTCCTCTATCCCTAAAATCCAGCCCAACCGGGGAAGTTTAATTATTCTCGGCTGCTTGATGCCTGAAAGTGATCCAAACTCTTAGAAAAATTAAGGAATAATGTAAACCTTACAAGCATATATGCACCATATGTTCTTGTTAGCTTATGGCAACTGCTAAAACTTCTTTGACTAAAACAAAGACCATGGAAAGTCTGGCAACAGTTGAGAGAGAGTGGTGATTCAGCCCCACCTTCTGGTCTAATCTATCCCCACCACAAGTTTAACCTATCCACCACTATTACTGCATGCATGCAGCACACCTGAGCATTCTTGCATCATGTTCCTCGTGAGTTCTTTTGTTTAGGATACTCCTAAGAGAGCAAAAAAGAAAGGAGCCAACCAGCCGGCTCAGACAAGAGAGTGAAGGAAATAAAAAAGACAAAACCATGTGGTATTTCGATATAATAATTACTAGTATGGCTGTTTAAAATTCCATAATAATTAGGTGTCATTGAAGCTGTGACACAACATCAAATTAAAGTGCCCCCCATGTGGAGTTTGCCTTGCTCATCAAACACTGGTAAATTAAGCTACAATTAAACAAAGAAAAACACGTATTTTATTTTTCACAGAAGTACAAGAGTTTGTACCATTTGACTCTGGTAAATTAAGCTACAATTAAACAAAGAAAAACACGTATTTCATTATTCTTATTTTCACAGAAGTACAAGAGTTTGCACCCTTTGACACTGACTGTGCTTTCAGAAATCGTCCCC
>WLWD01004249.1_pt1 | contig 19882 bp, 20 predicted proteins | sample 6712731 | NCBI WGS metagenome assembly WLWD01 (sample SAMN12718690, study PRJNA576275) | sponge metagenome | isolation source: marine sponge | host: Mycale hentscheli | place: New Zealand: South Island, Marlborough, Capsize Point | collected 2014-11-01
CATTGGCGTCACCACGCGTGCCTGGCCAACCAATGGACACGCCTCTCTTACACATTGACTTATAAAGTGATCTGCAGTCTCTACACGGAGAATTACCTCAGTGATATCGAACCTTCCTCGGCGAGGCTGGAGAAGAACTTCCAGAAGATCATTGATACTATGCCGTATGATGTCTCCATCCAGTGCTGGTACCGGATCCTTCACATGCTAGGCGACCCCACTGAACTGGCCTATCCACTCAACATTGCCAACTTACCTGCATTCAAAAAGTTCGCCTCGGAGAGAGAAGGTGGAGCCAGGTACCGGTCACAGGTCCCTCCCACCCAGGCCAGTTTGGCCAGCCTCCCACGGATCTACTTTGAGTTAATGAGGGGCGTGGCTACTCTTGTGTATCTGTTCCAGGGGAAGGATGTGACTTGGGACGAATGGGAAGGAGGAGAGCGTACCGCCACATTTACTGGTCCCTCTCGTGCCAGCACCAGGGACCTGACAAAAGGTAAAGGATAGAAGATGTAAGGTGGGTGAGCCAAAATTTTTATCATCATTATGCTGTTGGGCTCCTTTTAGAATCATATCTCTCAGTACATCAGTGTCCTTTTCAGTAGTATAACATATTTCAGTCTTTGCTATTGTGTTGTGTTTGTGTTCCTGTGGAGGTTTCTGTATAGAGCGGGTGTTGCCCAGTCGTGTATGACCTATTGTGTATTGTAACCATGGCTACAGGTCGACACAAGCAGGCAGCTGGCGGTCCTACTGCCACCAACTGGTATGTGCCCAAGACTCCAACTTCCACCACTCCCACCACCACCAAGAGAGGGCGGTCCCACACGACTACCGATTATGAGAATGTCTTTGGGGATATACGCAAGCCTAAAGGCAACACTTTATTACAGCTCTTCGGGGATTGGCTTTTTAGGGCGGCCATCTGGCCTAGTAAGTGTGTAACTGATGGTTTGGTTACCCTTTACCTAATAGTTAAGAGGATTTACTCACTAGCTTTGTTTTTAACTGACCCTTTACCAGTCTATTTTGGGGTTATATTAAATTTAGCAGTTGTTTTGACGTAACCACTTGTCAATATCAACACTGATGTCAACTTTTCAAAGGATGATTGGTCACATTATTTTGTAAGCTGCAATTTTAGTAGGAAGAGAGAATGACAATGTGCTACAATTTTTGACACTAAGTTAGCGCTGAAGGCACTCATCAGAGATCCCACAATACTTTAGGTAAAGTACCATCCTATGAGGATATCTCATTCTTTGATGTTTCCAATACAGTGAGTTCAGCTAGCTAGCTAGCAATGTGTGCAAGGTAGCAAACAAGAAACAGACTAGGAACTAAGGCAGTTAGTACTTACCCATAGGAATACTTAAATGTTATTGGACAGCAAAACCAGAATGTAACTGTTGCCAACCATTCATGTCAACTTTATGTAATATTGAGTAACACTTTTTTGGGTGGGTGGGGGCACTGGTATGTATGTGTGTGTGTGTGTGTGTGTATGTAAATTCATCAATGGGTAAGGGGTCTGGATTCTACAAACTATAAAGTATATAGCCCTACCCTCTAATACTGATGTTCCCTTCCTCACCCCCTTTCTCCCCTAGCGAAAAGTCTGTGTCAAACCCTGCATACATGCATACATCATACACACATATCTGCCTCCATACGTACTTACACACACATAGCCACACCCTCATGTTTGCTTTGTTGTCCCTATGTGCCCATTTGCTACTTTAGCTGTTCTTACTCTGTGGCGTACCCATAGTCTTGCAAGCAGGCTCTGTTTTATTTCTAGGAGTACGAGTATTCAGCCATTGACCATTGCTAACAAATACAGAATTAAGAATTTCCTCTAATTTCAGAAAAACAAATTTAGCTCCGGACAACAAGCACGAGGCTACTAAAAAAATGGCAGAGTGCTTGAAAATTTTCTGGTAAGGGATTTTTAGTAACATAGTATGACTCACAGAAGCATTTAAAACAATCATTGCACTGTTCTGAGCCTAACCCTAAAAATTAACACTTTTCTTTATAGGAAAAGCTTTGGGCAAGTTTAAAATACCCATGCCCACGTTTAAGGACCAAGTACCATCCATCGGGTATATACAACATATACCAGATTTTCAATTGTTTGCTCCTAATAGTATCTCACTGGCTTTGCTTGCTCATGCAGGACATACACAGTATTCCTAAACTAGTGATTCATGTATGTGTGCTGTAACAGCATTTAATCTGCTGAAACATAGTCCAGTTAGACAATCACCTCAAGTGTATCAATCAATCAATCCATTTACATTTGCTTTATGTTTCCCCTATATGGTTATGACTTCACTATTCATTTTAAATTATCTTATTATCTTTCTCTTCTTCTTCTTTTTTTTTTTTTTTTTTGTAGTTGAAGTCACTTCTCAACGCCAAGGAGACACACTGTTCAGTAGTCTGACTGACCTTTCTGCCCCCAAGTCCAGGCGGGAACCTGAGGACATGCTACGGTATCAGAAAGGTCGCGCAGAGGCCTTTGGTGCCCTCTGCTCCATTTTCTCCAGTCAGGACCATGATGATCCTTTCCAGCCCATCTACCTGGCCAAGTTCTACCACGCCCTCATTCTTGGACTTCACTACACTCCTGAAGTGAGTGGTCCGTCACATGTACCTATATGTGAACAACATGCACTGACACACTTGCACAAATGTTCACAAACATACATAAAACTTATGTGTATGTACCGTAATATGGGTGTTTTGCGGTAGCATAGTGGGTGTGGCAAAATTAGTTTTGTACTTATGGTGGTTTTTGTCATGTTTTTAACCCACAGTGCGCATGCACGAGAGGGTTATAGTAGTCATTCTGTCTGTTTGTCTGTCACGCTCTGATTTTGGAGATTTCTGACTATTAACTGTTGATTTAGGTATGAACTTACTGAGAATGACGATTTAAGACCTTATAATGTGCTACTTTTATTATTTAATTTTGGAGAAAATGTGAAGCTGTCAGCTCCGTGTAGATACTGGCTTTTGTGGGTAACGCCCCCTATCATCATGTCATAAACATGCGAGCAAATAACTTCTTGCGCCCGTGGTTGTTTTGCTTAAATGCTGGGAAGTTAATTGAGTTCTGGAAGTGGAGGGTTTTGCAATGAAAATATGTACAGGTGATTGTCTCAGGCATGTTTAGCGTCTTCCCTTATGAAGACAGCGTTTACATTTACCATTTTAATTGTTCGAGCTATATTGATACCTGATTATAATAGCCAATGAATTATTCTCTTAGTCTAAGATGATTTGATAGTTAGCTAGTGTATAGTAGCGCTGAGAGTGCGCACCTTTGGTGCTTCATTTATTTAGGAATATAGTCATGTGACATGAATTGTTGGGTCATGTGGTGCATGTGTTTTATCATGTGACTGCAAGACTCACTCAGATGTAAGCCCATCATATTATACAGGAATTTTGTTATTATTATTGTTGTTGTTTTATGTCATGTGATTAGACCAGCCATGGTCACATATTGACAGAGATTCTTCTCCACTCTCATGGACTTCTCCGTAAAGACTTGATGGGGATCAATTTGGTAGTGCCGTATTTCATTGACGCTCTGGAGCTCATTTTGCCTCATGCCACGCCTCCCCTCAAGTGAGTGGTCAAAGACCTGTGAAAATATTTTGTAGCTATACTAGTGATGTGCTTGAGCACAAATGGCGAGCGAGCCTAAAGACTATACTATTTTTATATGAATGATTTTGACTTCTAACACTGAAGCTACTGAAAATAAGGTCTAGTTTTTAAATTTCGCATACACGGTAAAGGTATTTCAGTGCCATAGTAACAACTCTCTGCAACTGCTTGAATTGAAGGAAAAAAACAACAACAAAACAATACACGTTATTTAAAAGTTCTCTTTGTGATATTCTTGGTTGTAACACACAATGCTTTGACACTAGTGGACAATGTATTTTCAAGTAAATACTGTTGCGCATGGCTTATAACCATGACAAAGAGCGCATTGACTTACCACCGCCACTAACTCGAATAGAAATGGAAGTCCCTAAGTTTTCAAGTTGTAACTGCACCCGCAAAAGAATTCAAAAAGGTAAACAATTCAATTTCTAGGGTGATACGGGTACTGATCGATAAACCAGAGGATTCTGTTTAGTCCAATTTGGGACGGGGTTGACCACGTAATTAACACATAAACGCGAGGGTCAAAGTACAAAATGACATACATACGTCCATACATGTATACAAATAAGTAAATAAATAAATAAACATCCCCGATTTTCGATTGTGTTACCCCTGTAAGTGTCTCGCTCGCTCGCCAATAATTATAAACTGTTAGCTGTCGGGTTGACAGATGCTAGAGTTCCGACAGGAATGGAATCCAAGTTGAATTTAGCTTCAAGCTTTTATCTAAGTTTGGAGTGGGTAAAATATATACTTTATAAAGATAACAATAAAAAATAAATATCTGTGACATTATGTTTTTATGTGTCGTAGGTGGGTGGTTGACTTGGCACAGCTTCGCCACGCCTCCATTGACCTTCTGCTCTCCTTGATAGCACTTCCTCTCCATTTTCTCAACCAGCCTCTGCCCAGTAAGCAATTCTAGAGAGGAATATTAATAATTTTAATTTTATGTAATATTTTGAGACCAAGTAGTATATTATAGGCACTTATTCCTGAGTGTGGATGGAGTTAATACATTATCACCTGGATAGCTTCAGCAGCAGAACTTGAATTGAGTGTATTTAGTTTTGACGACCAGTTACCGAATGTATTATTGTGTCTGGTAAAGAATGGCTATTTCTTGAGTACCTCTGTGTGTGTGTGTGTGTGTGTATGTGTGTATGTCACATGATGTTGCATTCTCTGTAGATGTGTTTGCTCTTCTTCCTGACTTGGCTAACAGACTTCCAGTCTCCAGACAATCTGTCTCCTCAGATAGAACCGAGGACCCGGTAGTCAGTGAGCCACCGGCAGAGAGAGAGTCACTAACCTTCCAGTCCCTGAGAGACCCACTGGTTCATCTGATTCTCGGCGCCATTGTTCATGAGGGGAGTCCTCTCAACAAGCAGCTCCTACTGCACGCGCTCAATGCCCTCATCTGTGATATTGGTAGGAGGAGTGTATTGTAATAATAATAATAATAATAATAATAATAATAATAATAATAATAATGATGGTGATGGTGATAAAATAATTAATTATTGGTGAGCGAGCAAAGTGGGAGCAAAATCAACCCCCCCCCCCTCCCCATAAATCAAAACATTGTTTTTCTATTCTCTGTCCTATAGAATTGAGTAGGTGGTAATTTACTTAAAGCCAAAAATTCCTGCTGTTCCACTGTTATACAATTTACTTCATGTTTGATTGATTAATTAATTAATCTCCCTGTTCGGTTGATTGAAAGCTCAGCTGATTGACCGTGGGATCCCTAATATACAGATATTGAAATGATACTAGTGCTATAGAAAATAATTTGGGACGAATAATGATGTGGGCGTGGCACTGCCTTTCAATTTCTTACACAGTAGTGATTCTATTCTTTGTTATTATTAATATTCTTCTAGTCATGTATGAGGACTTGCTTAGTAAGCTAGCATCCAGGGACAATCCTGAGGACCATGATGAATCTGCAACGTCACAGAGCCAAGCTCCGCCCTGCGGGAGCAGTGCGCACAGTGAACCTTCTCGCTACTCTTTTGGTAAGTAATAAATGCCAGCAACTGTGTCTACCTCAGTGTAGAGTCCCATGATTATTTGAAAGTCAAGTATGCATCAGAACTCATACATACATGTATGTCCTCCAGGGGTACCACCTGTGTATGTAACAAATAAATTCTGTGTCCCTTTACCACATTACATGTACTTACCAATTCAAGGTTCAGGTCCAGATTGGAATGCATAGCGTTGGAAGTTTATATGTGTAGGTTACGTGGAAGTCGATATGGGATTTACACAACTGAGGGCTACAGGCCCGAGGATAGTGTATATTCCATACCAACCAAACGGAGTGGTGCAACCGACTTGTACCTGGCTCTAGGCTATAGGAAACTCACAAAACTAATATTGATTGGACGGTTATGGGTATGAGATATATTCACCACGAATTGAGCAATCTGATTGGACAGTTTGAACATACCATGGTACAAATTATATATATATATATAGCCTATATATAGCCTATTAGGTATGTGTTTTGCCTATAAGTTTAGATGTAAGTTAGCATGTAAGTTGTCTTGCGGTCATTTTTGCTACTTACTTTCTGTGAAATTGTCCTTGTAATGACTATGGAATCTATGGAATGGTTATCATGCATGAGACCTAGTGGGTGGGGTAAAGGGTGGGGTGATATTTTTTAAACAGTAGGAGAGGTTATCTCTTATTCCACAAATTCTCCCTCTTTTTCTCCAATACTATTCAAGAAATTGGATATAGTAATTTGATAGGTCTGTGAAAGCCATTGATGGAGTAGCTCCCAGGGAGAATTACTCCTGAACGCTGTCACTTTAGTAATCATTAGTGCGGCAACTATGGGACAGCTGCAATTTCATAGAAAGCAGCCATAACTAACAACCCATGAAGCTTAATATCCTTTGAAGTTGAAATGCCTTTAATGTTAAAAAAAAAAGTAGTCAGGATTAGGTTGTGCTGTTGGCTCAACTTGTAACGCCCCCTTAAATCCGTGCAGTAATTAAGTGATGAAGATTCTTCCAGATTCTTCTTAAAGAACCGGTAAAGCTGACGAAGCCTGGTGTACACGATTAGTTCACACTTGTCTAATAATCTGCATCAATTTACACTACAGGTAAAGCTTGAAACACTGAGGACTCATTCCAATTTTTTTTATAGTGCTTTATTATTAATAACTTAATAGAAGCAAAGATCTTAAAATCGATCAGACTCCTCAGCTCTTTATTAATTCTTGGATCAAAACCAAAATTTTGATAAGTTTGAAATGACGTCAACTATTAGAACCACAAATTTATAATTTATGTTTTCAAGTATTTCAAATACAACGTCTTTACCACACAAGTTTTTCACTGGTTCAATACTTAACGAGAGAACCCCTTAATCTCTTTTTCTTTGGTAAATTCCTATCCATCTTACATTAGTTGGTTTCCATAGTAGCAGGTTTTGTTTCAACAGCTATGGGAGGAAGTGAAAGAAAAAATATCCCAAGCTCAATTGGCATTTTTCTTTTAAAATACATTATTGAGGACCGTTAGGGAAGTTGAATAAGCCATACACAAGCTTTAGGTGAATTCTGAGTTCCATGGCTGCTTCTATGAAAATAATTGCAGTTGTTCCTGCTGTTGCTATGCTAATGAATGAGAATGTCGGTAGTAATTGTAGGCCAGTTCCCAGGAATTCACATCAGCCACGCAATGATAGGAGTAGTGATAGGAGTTACCCAGGAAGCTTCACATTACAGCCACGCAATCATAGGAGTAGTGATAGGAGTTAGTGAGTAATTTGAGCATGCTGATCTTGCAATCCACTGCCTCTTCCCTCACCACAGGCTGCTCAGTGCCATATTTTATATATTTGACCATTGATAAAATAATTCTACCAGGATTGGAAACGGATCACGTGCGCCCGTAAAAACTGTACAAAATGCTAATCTTAGAAGTGTAACATTATTTTGTTACATTCAGAGGCGTTTCGTAAAGCTGGTTACCACCTACCCAGAGTTGTATATGGCCGAGCTACCCCAGGGAATAACTATTTCTAGCTAGGTTACTGGATATTTTATAATGTAAAAAAAAATGTATGTTTGAATTAATACCCTACCTTTTGCAGTCATTCAACTAAAACTGTTATAATCCCTTTAGCTGGTTAAAAAAAAGCTGCAGGTTTGAAGTCGAACTAGTCCAACTATACACCCATTTCAATGGACATAACGAGAATAGCATCTTCAATTAAAGTGTGTACTGTTTGTGTTACAATCCCTTTGCTAGACAGCCAACTGTTACTGATACAATAATAGCTATTGAATCTGGTATGTAAAGTACTAGTAAATGCAATAAGCATTGAGATTGTGATCACATATAGTTATTATTATGGGATATTCCTACAATGTTCACATTAATAAAGCTTTAATCAGTATGATGTAAGATCCATTTTAATATTATACATGTGTAATAAAGTAGCTGAACAACCTTGAGCATTAATTACTCAAGTGTATTATGTGATCAGCCATGAATAATGCAAATTAGTTTCTTGCAAAAGCTATCAAATATTGCATGTGCACTCTAGCTATTAAATATACTTTAAGATTAGCCAAGTATGAAACTGATTACTGACTCCAACTTCCTGCCTCAGGTCCTAATGGCGCGTACAGCAGATATTACGGTATCTGTGCCACTAGCTATCATTTTAAACTCAGCGGATCATAAAGAAGTGAGGGAGCTGCAAACAATCAGATACACGCGTAATGTTACCGCGCCTTTTTGTATTGACTACAGGGTGGGCGTTTCCAATCCCGGTAGAATTATTTTATCAATGATTTGACTATTAATAATTTAGAAATAATACTGCTTAAATTCCTTCAGTGAGCTTCTCCTTAAAAAAATTCAAACAAATTGATTGTATTTGTAAAACTAACATTTAGCCCCTGAGTTAATAAGTATGAGTCTCGCCTAACCAGGCTTCCAATCACTACGAGCTGTACGCACGCACACACCTTGAACCTTGAATCTTGAAACCGCCCACAGAATATGAACCGTGATAGCGGGCCTAACGTAACCTAGGCTGCCAACGTCTAGCTCTCACAAAAACATCCGTCTTGTTAGATCACCCTGCCTTCTGAAATGTCTTCCGCACGCACACAAAAACAATGAAGTTGATAGTTGCCTATTTGCAGCACAGGATCTCCTCTTCCTGCCCCCCGAGATGTTGCATATAGGTCACAGAGGTCATTCTGTACCTCAAAACAGTCAGAAAGTAAGTTCCCCACCCTAACCTCTGCTTTCATACCTTCATGAAATGACCTGATCATTCTCAGCATTACCGGAGGTACACCACACTTAACACTTTCCACAGAACCTCTCTCGGCACAGAATCATAGGCCTTCCTCAGGTCCACGAAGAGAGTGAACAGTGAACTTAGAAGTTATTGCTTCTATAGCAAGGCTAGCTACTTACTAACTGACCAGAAGAGTTGCTAGTGACTCATGATGCTCCCTTGACTTCTCCAATAACTGCCTTGCCACAAAAATCATGTCACAACACCCTCTTCCTTTCCTAAAACCACACTGTGATTCTGGTAGAATCCTCTCTGCTATCACTTGCAGCTGCTCCTGGATGATTCGAGCTAATACCTTCCCCACTACGTCCAACAAGCTGATGCCCCTCCAATTATCACATTTCTGTAGATCTCCTTTCTTGGGTATAGGTATTATCTCTGCATTCTTCCAGTCTGCTACCACTTCACCCTGAGACACAACACCTGCATCAACTCCAGCAATCTGTCCCAGAGATGTGCCCCACTAAACCGCACCAACTCAGGTAAAATCCCAGACTTCCCTCCAGGCTTCCTCATTTTCATTTTTGACAATGCCACTTCCAACTCTTCTTCTGTGGGAGGTCCATCCAGGTCAAGGTGAGGTTCTGCATCTTCCATCTGGTCCACCACTTCATCACTAAACTCGCTCTGCTGGTTCAGCAACTTGCTAAAATGTTGGTGCCATCTTCCCATCACCACCTCATCTGTATGCTGTGTCAGCTCTCTGTCTTCCTTCATTATCGCTACTGGTCTAGTTGGTCTACGACCAGCATACACCTGCTGTAGCTTCCTAATGGACTCCCACCTAGTCTTACCATCCTTCACAGCCGTTTCACCTTCTTTGGCTACTCTCCTTATCCAGTCTTCCCTAGCTCTATCTACAGCCCTCTTCACAACCCTCTGTCGTTGCCTGAAGGTACTCCTAGCTGCCACAGTGGGGTTAGCAAGCATCCTAGTGTGGGCCATTCTTAAGCTCAAGTAAAGGCTACAGCTCATCAGCAGCAAAATCTTCAAACCACTCCGGCTGCTTCCTCTTCCCCCTGCCAACCACTTTCTCTGCTGCTGACATAATACACGACTTGACCGCAGCCCAGTTCTCCTCAGGTGTCATCATCCTGTCATGAGGCTTGCCCTGCAGTTCCTTCTCAAGCTGAACCCTGTATTCATCCCTCACAGCAGTAGATGAGAGCAGGTGGATTGAAAAGGGCAATGGTCTTTTCTGGTGGCACTGAATCTTAGGTAGATCAAATCTCAGCTTAGCTCTGACCAGCTTGTGATTAGTCCTGCAAGTGGCACCTCTCATCACCTGCACATCCATGCAATACAATCTCTGGCTAGATCTCATCACTACCAAGTCAATCATATGACTGAGCTTATTCTCTGGATGCATCCAAGTCCCGTAGTGATGCCCCTTCTTCTGGAACCACGTGTTCATCACAGTCAGCTGGTTCAATGCACAAAACTGAAGGAAATCATCATCTTCCTCATTGCACTCATCTAATCCATGCTTTCCTAATACACCGTGCCATTCATCATTACCTGCCTTCAAAACACCAACCCTCGCATTGAAATCGCCCAGCACATCACTAGCTGGCACTTTGTCAATGCTGTCCTGGAGTTCATTGCTGAATTGGCCTTCACCCACGGGGGAGCTCTAGCAGTTGGTGCATATACACATATCACAGACACAAAAACATCAGACTTCTCCCTGGCACAGCCTTCCTCCCTCTGTCCTCTACCAACCCACTCCAATCTGGCCATTACTATTCTAGAACCAACACTCCTCCAGACCTCACCTCCTTGCCTCCATGCTGCGCTGGCCCTAGCATCCATCAGAATCCCCACATCTTCATTCCTAGCAGCAACATCATCATCACTACTTGGTACAGGTCTGCCAGAGTGAAGAATAGTATATCCCTCAGCCGCTGGCCACACATCCTCACCAAACCATCTACTCTCCTGCCTGCACTCCAGCTAGTGCCACTCTATACCTCTGCAATTCCTTCACTAACAAGTCCAAATTTCTATCTACTCCTTCACACCTCCCACCTACTGGTCTCTTCCTACACAAAGCTCCACTAAAGTTCTCACATTCCAACTTCCCTACTATTAAGTTTCTTCTACCTCTGCAATTCCTTCACTAACAAGTCCAAATTCCTATCTACTCCTTCACACCTCCCACCTACTGGTCTCTTCCTACACAAAGCTCCACTAAAGTTCTCACATTCCAACTTCCCTACTATTAAGTTTCTTCTACTAGATCTCTTCGTCATTGTTAACTAGAAACGTTACCAAAACTCGTGCAAAAATGTGATGTCACTTATCTTGGGTTGCAAGCTCTAGGCCAGCCACATACAGAGTATGAAGTGAAATATCTGGGAGCAAGCAGCTGATAATTCCATTGCAGTAAATGTGGGTGTTGCTAAACAATTTACTTCCAGTCACTAAAAAACGGTAGTTCAAATGAACTCCGCCCCCCCCCCCCCCCCCCCCCCCATGCCCTGGTTATGGTAAGTAGCTGGCTGGAACACTCAACCGAGAGCAAAAAAAAACAACAACAATAAATAACGGGTGGTGCAATATGAATACAAAATGAAAAATAAAAAAGGAAGTACTGTCTCTTTACTTTTCAACTTTCTCTCTCTCTTTTTCTTCCTTCCCCCCCCCTTCCTTTCCTCTTTGTGTTGCAGAGTTTTCTCCATCTCAGCTTGTGGACAAAGCCATCCTTGTGTGTAAGAGTTGCCTGAACCCCGTGGAGGGAGATGCATCAGATACTCCAGTACAAGTGAGCCTGGCAGCATTGGAGCTGCTCTCTAGCATTGCCTCTCTACCTCCTGACACCTGCAGTGAGTTGAGAGGGAGGAAGGAGGGGGTTATTGAGGAGGGGAGTGGTGAAAAATTTGATAGGGGGTTTAATTGAGGGAATTTGAAGTTTTGAGGCATAGGAATTGAGGGGCTAGGTTGTGAAGTTAAGGTAGGGTTAGAGAAGTTAAACAGAGAATAGTTTGTATTAAAGAAACATGAAATTGAGAGTCTTAAGTATGAGACAGCGTAGGTAATGAAGAAGTAACAAGATGGCGGTTAGAGCAGTTTGAGATAATGAATATTTAGTTAGGGAAAGTCCCTCAGTGTAACCAACTTGTTTGAACACCTGTTTTGGTGTGGTGCATTGTAAGGCTTTGGTCTAGTAACTTTGTTAAAGAATTGCTCATGGTTTCAATCTTTAAACAACTCAGACATATTCAGCTGGTGATGAGGAGTTGAGTGGCTTGTGTCCATACTCATGCAACCCTTTATGGGCAGAGCAATGCTTGTATTTACTGTGTTCATTACATATGTTTACTGACATGAGCAGATTAAGGAACAAGTCCATTGGCATACCTGAATGGGATAGAAGGAAGGTGGGGGATGATGGATTGTGTGGCTGCTGTAAAATGCTGAGATCAATCGATGGAAGCGAGTTTGGTGAAGGTTATGTTGTCTATACTTCTCAACAGTGAAGGAAGATGGTCTGAATACACACATGTTAGTTGGCGTGCATGTTTCTTGTGTCCATGGCATGTTCCTGTCGGTTGTGTACAAGTTGTAGATATGTCGGGTGCAAACCTTCCCCACCCCTTTCCCATTGTTTCATCATCTCGCAAGAACTCGTCCCGTTTGTCCGCAATCCGTCATGATCTTCCCCAACCGGCCGGCTTCCATGGCGATTCAGAACTTTATAGAGTGGCATGAATATACAAATCACCACAGCTCAGCTATCTTCTGACGGCATCTTGAACAGTCCCCCACTCTTTCTGGACTAAGTTGTAGTTTCGTTTGTTTGTGTGTCACGGACGGAAGTGTGTTGGCAACGAGGTTGTGTACATATTTGACGTGCATGTGTTAGTCCTTGGTGGATGGTTACGAGGGCTACACTTTCAAAACACTCTGGAATGTGGAGTTGGGACATAACAAATGGTTTCAGTTTAGACTGAGTTTCTATCATTGGAGCCTCTTTCTCAACATTCTCCTTTGAAGTGGGGTCGTGATATAATTTCCCTTCCACTGGGGAATGTCCCCCTAACTTTCCCTTCTCTAGGGATGTTTCCCCCTTGGAGTTCCCCTCCTGCCAGGGAATGCACCTGTATGTGTCCCCCTTTAGAATTTTTGTCCCTTTGGGTATTGTGTCTTAGTTACAGTTGCTGGCCAGCACGAGATGAGGTCTTGATATCTCCTCTGATCTCAAGCTTTCTTTAAGGTAGTGTTAACAAAGTGCCAGCAACAGCATGTAAACCCATCTTCCATTTGTAGGCGGTCTGTGGGAGATGTGTGTGTGTGAGGTACTTCCCCATCCGATGAAGCTAGCCAACCATGCTCACCACATGTGGGGTCTGGCATAAGATCACTCGGCGTGGTTTAGTTTAATCTCTCAGTGGACCACTCATCTATTACTACTACTACTACTATTACTAATATACTACTATTAATACTACTATTACTATTATTCTTGCAGAATTGGTACTGTCAAATGTCTCATGGGGGACCCCCTAAAAATCCGATGGCATGTCTCATCAACGTTTAAAAAATTGCTTACTTTTATAATTACTCTGCTGCAAATCTACCAGCCTTTTATGTTTGAGTCAATTGACTGGTTCACTCAGTGATGAAGGGTTTCACCCTCCCTTTATCTTACTTGAACAGCTGAAAAACAGGAAGAGCAAAAAAAAAAAAAAAGATTGCAAAAAATATATATAAATGTATATTTTGAGAAAAACTTCCAACATATACAGACATTGCAGCCATGCATTATAGACTAGGAGACCTCAGCATTGGAGACTAGGAGACCTCAGCATTGGAGGCTAGGAGACCTCAGCATTGGAGACTAGGAGACCTCAGCATTGGAGACTAGGAGACCTCAGCATTGGAGACTAGGAGACCTCAGCATTGGAGACTAGGAGACCTCAGCATTGGAGACTAGGAGACCTCAGCATTGGAGGCTAGGAGACCTCAGCATTGGAGGCTAGGAGACCTCAGCATTGGAGACTAGGAGACCTCAGCATTGGAGACTAGGAGACCTCAGCATTGGAGACTAGGAGACCTCAGCATTGGAGACTAGGAGACCTCAGCATTGGAGACTATGAGACCTCAGCATTGGAGGCTAGGAGACCTCAGCATTGGAGACTAGGAGACCTCAGCATTGGAGACTAGGAGACCTCAGCGTTGGAGACTAGGAGACCTCAGCATTGGAGACTAGGAGACCTCAGCGTTGGAGGCTAGGAGACCTCAGCATTATAGACTAGGAGACCTCAGCATTGGAGACTAGGAGACCTCAGCATTGGAGGCTAGGAGACCTCAGAATGGGGATAGGAAGACCGCTTGGAGACTAGGAGACCTCAGCATTGAGAGAGACCTCCGGAGGAGGAGACCTCAGCATTGGAGACTAGGAGACCTCAGCATTTAGATAGGAGACCTTCAGCATTGGAGACTAGGAGACCTCAGCATTAGACTAGGAGACCTCAGGCATGGAGACTAGAGGACCTCAGCGTGGAGACTGGAGACCAGCATTGGAGGCTAGGAGACCTCAGCATGGAGACTAGGAGACCGCGCATTGGAGACTAGGAGACCTCAGCATTGGAGGCTAGGAGACCTCAGCGTTGGAGGCTAGGAGACCTCAGCATTAGAGACTAGGAGACCTCAGCATTGGAGGCTAGGAGACCTCAGCATTGGAGACTAGGAGACCTCAGCATTGGAGACTAGGAGACCTCAGCATTGGAGACTAGGAGACCTCAGCATTGGAGACTAGGAGACCTCAGCATTGGAGACTAGGAGACCTCAGCATTGGAGACTAGGAGACCTCAGCATTGGAGACTATGAGACCTCAGCATTGGAGGCTAGGAGACCTCAGCATTGGAGACTAGGAGACCTCAGCATTGGAGACTAGGAGACCTCAGCGTTGGAGACTAGGAGACCTCAGCATTGGAGACTAGGAGACCTCAGCGTTGGAGGCTAGGAGACCTCAGCATTATAGACTAGGAGACCTCAGCATTGGAGACTAGGAGACCTCAGCATTGGAGGCTAGGAGACCTCAGCATTGGAGACTAGGAGACCTCAGCATTGGAGACTAGGAGACCTCAGCATTGGAGGCTAGGAGACCTCAGCATTGGAGACTAGGAGACCTCAGCATTGGAGACTAGGAGACCTCAGCATTGGAGACTAGGAGACCTCAGCATTGGAGACTAGGAGACCTCAGCATTGGAGACTAGGAGACCTCAGCATTGGAGACTATGAGACCTCAGCATTGGAGGCTAGGAGACCTCAGCATTGGAGACTAGGAGACCTCAGCATTGGAGACTAGGAGACCTCAGCATTGGAGACTAGGAGACCTCAGCATTGGAGACTAGAACACTATATTGAGATTGGACTCAGAGGGAGCAGTTAAATTGAGATACTAAATATCTACTAAGGAGGAGAGATTAACAAATCTTTTAGCTTTTTTGATGTACAGTGTGTATTTATTAATTAATTTGTTTGTTCGTTCATTCTTCTCATTTTTATTTTACTCCCAGTGAGTGTCACACACATGCCCCTAGGATGTTTGTAGTCATGATATATCATTCTCTCTGGGAACTTGTGTTGAGGTCAATTAAGAACAGTCTAGATGCCAGGAGAGTGTGAACAATATCTGGGGAAGGAAGTGGTTGAAATTCTATCCTGTGTTCCAGACTGGCCTTAGGTCTATATTTGCACATGCTCGAGAAGGAGCCGGAAGGTTTTAGTGTGGCTGTGTGTGTATGATACAAAGGCTTGGATGATTAAAAATAGAGTCAATGGTTTGTCTGTTGTCTCGGGTTGTCAGAGGATGTTGCAAGTCTTCCTCTTCCAGTGTTCTTCCTTCCGTGTATTCTCTAGATAATACAATATTTCATCAGCATTCTTCCGACAGAACTTCTAGTCAAAATGTTTGTCCTGTCAAATATCTTCACGTTAGTTACAGATGGCAGAGAATGTGCCCAGTCAGCACTTACATACTTGGTCTTTTGGTGTTTGCTTTTCCATTCCAGGAAGTTTATCACATTACTGTATCGATTGGAGGGAAGTGGCTGGTAAAGGGAGGGGAAATTATAATTTCCTATGATGACTGAAGTATTGCATGACTCTCATCATTTGTAACAAATTACGTACATCCAAAATTGGTAGCAACAAAACAAAAACAAAAAAACAAAAAAACGATTGATTTGACTTCCTTGTATATACATGTTTAATTGTTTACCTCCTCCCATTTTGTTATCAATGTTTGCTATTAATGTATTAGCACTTATCCATGTATTGCAACTCACATTTCTTCTTGAGGGTCAGTCTCCCTTTGGGCAAGTTCCTCATGTTTGGTTGTTTCCTTTGACTTCCTATTGTCGTCACTGATTTCTCCCCATGTACCAATGTTTGGCATGTACTACATGCAGGAGGAGGGTCAGTTCTGGCTCTCTGGTATGGCTGGTGTTGAACAAACAGATGACTCACAGGAGAGGGCAGGGGTGAGGTGACAAAGAAGGCAGTGTAGTGACGGGAGAAGGGGAAAAGTGTGACTAAAGGAAATAAAAGAGGAAAGGGAGAAGAGGGGAAAATAAAGTATTTGTTGTTGTTGTATTTATTTATTTGATTATATTTACTTTGTTATAACCAGTCCCTATATTATAGTAATCTCTTGGAAACTATAGTTGTTGGGTTTCCAAAGGCCTTATGCTGTAGTGTCTTGAATGATGGTAGTTTAGGATGACTCCACAGCGCCTAACTAATTTAGAGCATAGTGACTGTTCCTGAATAGTGAAGCATATCACCAGACAAAATTTAGAACATAGTTACTTATTAGTAATAAGGGTACCTGTGCTATCACTCACAAATAGTAGGCCAGGTTTTTTTGTTTTTTGTTTTTTGTTTTTTTCCACATTATTTTCACTGTAGTTCACTGCATTTTATGTTCACTCACTATTTCTGAATTTCACAATTAGCTTTTTCGGGAACTTTGTTCTGAACCTACTGCTCCTCCTCTAAATATGTTGGACTAATTCCGTCAAATTCGAGTAAAACTTCTGCGCTAAAGAATGACATATTCTCCAACTAGAAACTACACCAACTGTATGTTTCCAAGGCTAGCGCTGCACACGTGTGCACTTACCGGTACTATTTCACTTAGCTACCATGGTGTTTGTGCTATTTCACTCTCTCCCGTGCTATTGAAATTGAACAGTGATTTTCCCTGTACATTTTTGAACGGGCAATTTACGCGCCATACTATTATCATTGAATTAGCACAATATGTTTATTTTGCAAATCCAGTTTTGCAACTTTAGCTGTCCATACTTCTACACTTTCAAGATGATGGTCAGTTTCCGTCCAGTGTCTGCCTGAATCATCACCATGATACTCTCTGTGGTTTTTTTCTCCGTCAAAGCAAGCTTTAGAGTTCTAAAGTCCATGGAGGAATCTATTCTTACCAATTGTGAAACTGTTGCTTTAATTCCTGAAAGGAAATTCTATTTTTAGAAGTTTCAACTTATTTGTCTGTGAATAAGCCTGAAACAATGAGAAGCAGATGTGTGGTATCATGTTTCTTCAGTGACCAATTAACTCACTCCAATAGCACAACAAACTCTAGAGGATGGGGCCAAGCAGATGCTAGGGGAACTGAAAACTAAAAATAGTAACAGTGCTGAAGCAAAAATAGTAACATCTGTTTTGTGTTACAGTTTCCTTTACAGTTCCATGATCATTGTTGTTGTGTTGCGTAAGAGTCACTTTTACCCAACAGGAGTTGAAATCACAATGGCGGCCAGTGATGAAAGATTGCACAAAAGATGGATCAAGGAAGTGGCTCAGGATGATTGCCTTGGGAGAGTGGAATGGAATGGGGTACTATAGGAAACCAGGAGAATTGGAAGTGGATTGATTGCCTGAAACAACGGGAATTCAAGGGGGATTATATTGGGCAATGAAATGACATTACAGGATTGAAGTGATTGGTGTAGTGCCATGTGTATTTAGCCATAAAGAGAGGGAGACACTCTCGGGTCTAACGTATAAAATATTTTCATAATGCATGTATATCAGGGATGGATCCATTGCTAATGACAGGGAGGAGCCCAAATATATTCTAGTCAAAGCCATGACATTTATTAAAGTATATTAATGATTTGGACATGTATTTATAAATGAAGAGCATAAATTAGCATGCAATTGTCCTATGAACCGGCCAAATTGCCTGCATTGATACCTTGTACATTATAATTGTCAGTAAACTTGTTTCATTTGCTGAGCTAGCTTGCTTTGCAATCACTGCAGTATCTATCTCACTAATATGATATTTAAAAATAACAAAAACTAACTAATAAATAATTGTACAGTCGAACCTCGTTCAAAGACCTTCCGAAAAACGGACAACCACGATACAGCAGACCAACACTAAACTACGGATGGTTTCCTATTGAAAATTGTATATTAAGAGCTTCTGAGATGCGGACCTTCCAAGTTCCGGACAACGGACAGAACAGAATTCCCACTATTGCTACACCATACAAAAAGTGCTTCACTTAATGGACATTCAATGACGCATATCAAAATTTACTATAGTTCAGACAATTTTAATTCAATAAGTTCTGTCTCGGGTCCACAGAGGCAGTAGATGAATTGTATTTCTAACCCGCAGCCTGTCTTGCGTAGCCAGACTTTTACCAATCACTAAGCGGGAAAGGGGTTGACCTATGACAAGTTGTACTAGTAATAGTGTATGTAAGGGGTGTAAATAAGATGTGATATTTTAGTGACCCCTTTTTTCCTTTCTCTTACTTCCCAAATGAAATTCAGTTACTCGCATACTTTTAGCCTCCGTATAATGATGGTGACAACCCATTTGTTTTCTCCTTCACCAAAGTTGAAAAGCTTCAAAGAAGCAATTTGAAAATGTAAGCTTATTTGAAGCAGCATGGCCACATAAAAGCCAGAGGAAGGAACAACTATAGACAGTATTGTGAACTCATTGTTAAAAAAGATTAATTGATGAGATTTTTTTTTGTTAAAAAACAGCAACAACAAAAAACAATACATTACTGAAGTGTAACCTTTTTGATTTATTTTTCACTCCATTCATTTACTCTAATAAATTTTACACAATCAAATATTAGATAAACAGTCAAAAAGTGATGGTTTCCGAGAAGGGACAGCTTCTCAACAATGGACAAAACTCGTGTTCCCATTCTGCCCTTTATTCGGAAGTTCGACTGTACATCATTTCTGATCTGAGCTCTCTTCATTATTTTGGCTCAGGTCTATTTCCTGGAAGTATTTATGATATTTGCAAGTGTTTAAGAACCCGTAATTTTTAGCTGTATCTCCAGTGCTTGATGGGAACCAGTCTATCTGGGGATGCTTTTAGCTGTATCTCCAATGCTTGATGGGGACCAGTCTATCTGGGGATGCTTTCAGCTGTATCTCCAGTGCTTGATGGGGACCAGTCTATTTGGGGATGCTTCCAGCTGTATCTCCAATGCTTGATGGGGACCAGTCTATCTGGGGATGCTTTTAGCTGTATCTCCAGTGCTTGATGGGGACCAGTCTATCTGGGGATGCTTCCAGCTGTATCTCCAGTGCTTGATGGGGACCAGTCTATCTGGGGATGCTTTCAGCTGTATCTCCAATGCTTGATGGGGACCAGTCTATCTGGGGATGCTATCAGCTGTATCTCCAGTGCTTGATGGGGACCAGCCTATCTGGGGATGCTTCCAGCTGTATCTCCAGTGCTTGATGGGGACCAGTCTATCTGGGGATCAGCTGTATCTCCAGTGCTTGATGGGGACCAGCCTATCTGGGGATGCTTTCAGCTGTATCTCCAATGCTTGATGGG